>VOFG01005052.1_pt1:0-162500 | contig 2110492 bp, 2026 predicted proteins | sample 5384171 | NCBI WGS metagenome assembly VOFG01 (sample SAMN12384726, study PRJNA508395) | human gut metagenome | isolation source: healthy gut F | host: Homo sapiens
CCACAACGGTGTCTGCCCCGATAACGGTTTTTTCGCTGCCGCAAAACGGCTGCGCCTTGATTTTTGAAAGATAAAGCACGGCGTCGCTCGGCGAAACATTATGCGGCAAAGCTTCGTCCGCATCTGCGGAATCAACCTCAAAATCCGCGCAAATAAGCTTTAAAAGCTCTCTGCGGCGCGGTGATTTCGAAGCGAGCAATATTTTATTTTCAAGCATCACAAAACACCTCTGTAATAAAGCCCTCTTGTGTAATCAAACGGTGCTTTGGAGCCGTTTTGATAAAGAGCGATAATTTTTTCGACCTGCTGCAACGATTCATCGGTAAAATAGAAATGCGCAAAATCGGATTTAACTTCTTTCATTCTGTCTGCCATATAAAGCGGCACGGAATTAAGCACCTCCACACAGGGATACGGCGAACAGCGCACAGGAAATTCAACGCCCTTTCTATCCGTAAGCCTGCCCTTTTTGCCGCATTTTACACAGCCGATATTGCTTTTTACCGGGCAGTTTCTTGTGAGCATAAGCGGAAGCCTGCCGTAAACGATAATGCCCGTTTCCGCAGCATTTACGGCATTTGCCTTATCAAGCGCAAGCTCAAACGAAAGAATCGGCGAATTTATCTGATTTGCGGAAATGCTGTTAAAAACATTAAGGCCGAAATCGCCGAAAGACTCAAATCCAAGCTCCGAAGCAAGCTGATATGAGCCGAGATTTCCGCAAAGCGCCTGATTTACGCCTATTTCGCGGAGGTGTAAAAGGCGCTGCCGTGTTTTTTCTTCCATACCGAAAAGAGCGCGCGGAATTTCAACTCCGGCATGAAGATTTACAAAATCCTCGTCCGCCGACCAAATCGGAATAAACACTCTTTTAAACGGATGCTCACGAGGCACACTTTTCGCGTCTGCAAAGCGGGCGGTCATATATTTTACTCCGCTTTTGTTTACATGAGGCGGCATTACAAGAGGATTTTCGCAAACGCTTATTTCATCCGCTTCGGAAAGTTTATCTATGGTTCTGCGGCGAAGCTCGTTTATTTGCGCAGCCGGCAAAATCAAGCCGTCATCGCAATCAATTTCGATTTTCTCGGCATAAAACGGGGTGCCTCCGAGCTTTGAAAGCCTGCTTTTCAGCATTTCTGCATTCAGCGGCTTGTTGAGCGCTTCCGGAACGGCGCCCTCTGCCCTTGCCGTTTTTCCGAGCGCGGACGCACTGAGCACGGCGGGCTTTCCCGCCTTAAATTCAAATTTAAAATCAATTGGCACAAGCGGATTCTCATTATCGTAAAGATGCGAAAGCCGCTTCAGCACGCCTGCTGCAGAAACCACATCCTCCTTTTGCCTGGTGCCGAACATGGATTTGCCCAATTCACCGTCAAAATAGCCGCTTGTGAAGCCGCTTGCGGCTGAAAACACTTCGCAAATCGAATTCATCTTTTTCATCAAGATTGCCGTTTATTGCGCTTTTAACGGCAGTTACTGCCGCCGCCACATATTCCGGGCGCTTCATTCTGCCCTCTATTTTAAGGCTGAAAACACCTGCGCTTTCAATTTTCGCAAGCCTGCGCACAAGGCTTAAATCCTTTAAGCTCAAATCGCAGCTGCCGCTTTTATCCGCTGAAAACGGCAAACGGCACGGCTGAGCGCAAAGTCCCCTGTTTCCGCTTCTGCCGCCTATCATGGCAGAGAGATAGCACTGCCCCGAAACGCTCATGCAAAGCGCGCCGTGAACAAACATTTCAAGCTGCATATCCGTGCTTTTTCGCATTTCAAGAATTTCTTTTTCGCTCATTTCCCTTGGCAAAACGGCGCGGCAAAATCCCATTTCTTTTAATTTTCTGAGCCCTGCGGGATTCATAACACTCATTTGCGTTGAGGCATGCAGCCTTGCCTGCGGAAAGCATTCACGCACCATTTGCGCAACGCCTATATCCTGAATAATAAAAGCATCCACGCCGCACAAAAGCGCGCTTTTCGCCAGCTCATACGCGGCGGACATTTCATCATCCGCGCACAGAGTATTAAGCGTTAAATAGACCTTAACATTTCTTTCATGGCAGTATTTAACGGCAGCTGCCAAAGCCGCATCATCAAAATTGCCGGCATTTCTGCGCGCATTAAACGATTTACCGCCGAGGTAAACCGCATTTGCGCCGCATCTTACGCCGGCAACAAGTGCCTCCTGCGAACCGGCAGGAGCCAAAATTTCAAATTTCATAAAATAAATTTCGCTTTCGCTAAACTGATTTTTTGCCGAAAAGGCGCAACGAAGAAACCCAATCAGCCGTTAAGCTTTTCGCGGAGATTGGATATTTCGCGGTTTAGCCTTTCGATTTCTCGGCGGGCAACATCCACTTCCATGCGGGCACGGGCACTGTCCTCCAAATAATCCTTAATCTGCGCACGGAGATTATCCGCAGCGGCAGTTGACTTTTTGCAAGCATCTGCTTGATCAAGTGCAACGAGCACCGCACATTGAATTGAAGAAAGGCTTGGATTTGCCGCAGCGATATTCCTCATTTCCTCATCAATAAATTCGCCGAGGCCCTCAACATATTCGCTGTCGTCATCCGTTAAGATAGAATAAGTGGCACCGTAAATTTTTATTTGAACTTTATTTTTAGCCATATCAACACTTCCGTTGCATAAATTTATATCTTATATAATACACAATATAGTATAACAAGATAATAAATTCTTGTCAATTCCTAAAAGATTTGCTATTATTATGTTGGCTATAAATTTTTGTGCAAGGCATGGTATCATTTATGATTAAGCAAAGCAAGCGCGTGTTTTTAATAGAAACAAAGGATTTGCAATATGCCGTTGCCGCAGGCAAAGGCGGCGAGCTGCAGCACCTGCATTTCGGCAGGAAATGCAAAATCGAGGATTTTGAAGCAGTTAAAATAAACGAGCAAAATTCAAACCACTCGGCTCTTGATTTTATAAAAACGGAATACACGCCCTTTGGCGGCATAATGTATCGTGAATGTGCACTGAAATGCACCTTTGCGGACGGATGCCGCGAAACAAAGCTTGATTATTCCGGCTTTAAAATTGAGGGCAGCACGCTTAAAATCATGATGCTTGATTCGGCTTATTCGCTTGAGGCCGAGCTGATTTACACCGCACATGAAAAGCACAACATAATAGAGCGCACCTGCGTGCTGAAAAACAATTCCGAAAGCGATATCATTTTGGAAAAAGCCGCAAGCGCGGAGATAAATCTGCCCGGGCAAAGGCCTTACACGATTATAAATTCAAACGGCAGCTGGGGCGGCGAATTCAGAAAAACCGCGCAGCGCCTTGAAAGCGGAAGCCTGATTTTTGAAAACAGAAAGGGCAACACGGGGCACGAACATATGCCCGCCCTGATTGCTGCGGAAAACCCGAAAGAGGATTGCGGAGAGGTTTATTTTGCTGTTTTCGGCGGAAGCGGAAACTACAAAATAGAAGCCACGCGTGATTTTTTGGGCACCACAAGAGCGGTGCTTGGGCTAAACGATTTTGATTTTTCAAAAACACTGAAGCCCGGCGAAAGCTTTGCCCTGCCGCCCGTTTACTGCGGAATTGCAAACGGCTTGCGCGGCATGAGCAACACGATAAACGATTTTGCGATTGATTGCATTTTGCCGAAAAAATTTGCAAAGCAGGATTTGCCCGTGCTTTACAACAGCTGGGAGGCAACGGGCTTTACCGTGAATTTGGCTCAGCAGCTTATGCTTGCAAAATCGGCGGCAAAGATCGGCTGTGAGCTTTTCGTTATGGACGACGGCTGGTTTTCAAGCCGAATTTCGGATCGTTCCGGTCTCGGTGATTGGGAAGTGAACCGCATAAAATTTCCCACCGGGCTTAAAACGCTTTCCGATGCCGTAAATAAGCTCGGCATGGATTTCGGCATTTGGGTGGAGCCGGAAATGGTGAACCCCGCTTCAAAGCTTTACAAAAGCCACCCGGAATGGACTTATTTTTACGATACCAGAAAGCCGAATTTACTGCGCCATCAGCTGGTGCTCAATTTAACCATGCCCGAGGTGCGCAAATATATTTTGGGCTTTATGCGAAAGCTGCTTTCCTCCTGCAACATAAGCTATATAAAATGGGATATGAACAGGCCGTTTTCCGAAACGGGCGCGCCCAATCTCCAAAATCAAAAAGAGCTTTGGTTCAGGCACACAAATGCCGTTTTCGACATTGTTGACACATTAAAAGAAGAATATCCCGATGTGCATTTTGAGGCATGCGCAAGCGGCGGCGGGCGCACCGATTTCGGCGCATTGGCGCACTTTGATTCCGTTTGGCCTTCCGACAACACAGACCCGCTTGACCGCCTTGAAATTCAAAACGGCTACAGCCTGATTTACCCGCGCAAATGCATGAGGGCTTGGGTTACGGACACAAACAAGCGCAAGCGCCCCGTGCCGATGAAATACAGATTTGCCGTTTCTATGCAAGGCTCGCTTTCGATAGGAGCAAATCTTTCGTTGCTCAAGCGAAGCGAATTGTTTGAATGCAAAAAGCAGATTGCGCTTTACAAAAAAATAAGGCACACCGTGCAATTCGGCAGCCTTTACAGGATTATGAATTTTGAAAAAGACAAAATTTATTTCAACGGCTATGTAAACGCCGATAAATCGCAGGCGGTTTATTTTGCCTGCACAGGCGCAAATTCGTTTTTCGGCAATAAATATGTGAATTTAAAATTCACGGGGCTTGACGAAAATGCGATTTACAAGGCAAAATCGGAATACAGAAGCTTCACAAAAAGCGGCGCATATCTTGCAGAGCACGGCATAGACATTGAATACACCAAGCCGCTTGACAGCGAAATTTTCGTGCTCCAAAAGCAATAAATTTGCATATGCAATAAGGGGTTGTGTTTGAACACAGCCCCTTGTTTTTTTGCATTTATGCGATTTTTGATTTATCAATATTTTTTAAGCTTATCATCATCGAAATTCTCAAGGAAATCATCGTAATTGCCCTTATAATCGGTGATTTTACCGTCCGAAATATCAATAATTCTGTCTGCAATCGTTTGAATAAACTGATGATCGTGCGATGTGAAAAGCACGGTTTCCGGATATCTTATCAAGCCGTTGTTGAGCGCCGTGATGGATTCCAAATCAAGGTGGTTTGTGGGCTCATCAAGCACAAGCACATTGGCGCCGCTGAGCATCATTTTGCAAAGCATGCATCTTACGCGCTCGCCGCCGGAAAGCACGGTTGCCTTTTTAAGTGCTTCCTCGCCGCTGAAGAGCATTCTGCCGAGCCAGCCGCGGATATCCGCCTCAAGGGTTTGCGTGGTATATTGCCTGAGCCAATCAACAAGGGAAAGGTCAACGCCGTCAAAATACTTGCTGTTGTCGCTCGGGAAATAGCTTTGAGAAGTGGTTACGCCCCACTTAAATTCGCCCTCATCCGGCTCAACCTCGCCCATGATGATTTTGAAAAGAGTGGTTTTCGCAACAGCGTCCGAGCCGACAAACGCAACCTTTTCACGCGGATGGATAACGAAAGAAACATCATCGAGCACTTTTCTGTCGCCTATGGTTTTGGTGAGATGGTCAACCCTTAAAAGGTCGTTTCCGCATTCACGGTCCGGCTTAAAATCAACATAAGGGAAGCGGCGTGAGGAAACGGGCATATCAATCATTTCAAGCGCATCAAGCTGCTTTTTACGGCTTGTGGCCTGCTTGGATTTTGAAGCGTTTGCAGAGAATCGCTGAATAAATTCCTGAAGCTCTTTAATCTTTTGCTCGTTCTTTTTATTTTGATCGCGCATTTGGCGCTGCCTCATTTGAGTGTATTCATACCAGAAATCGTAGTTGCCTGCATACATTTGAATTTTGCCGAAATCAACATCGCAGATATGGGTGCAAACCTTATTGAGGAAATATCTGTCGTGCGAAACAACGATAACGGTGTTTTCAAAATCCAAAAGAAAATTTTCGAGCCAGCGGATAGCCGCCAAATCAAGGTGGTTTGTAGGCTCGTCAAGCAGCAGAATATCCGGATTGCCGAAAAGTGCCTTTGCAAGCAAAGCACCTTAACCTTTAAATCGGAGGGCAATTCAGCCATTTTCATATAATGATATTCGTCCGTTACGCCAAGCTTATTAAGCATAAATTCGGCGTCGCTTTCGGCATTCCAGCCATCCAAATCGGCAAATTCCGCCTCAAGCTCGCCTGCGCGGATACCGTCCTCCTCGGAGAAATCGGGCTTTGCGTAAAGCGCGTCCTTTTCCTCCATAATTTCTATAAGGCGGGGATTGCCCATAAGCACCGTGCGCACAACTTCATATTCATCATATTTAAAGTGATCCTGCTCCAAAACGGAAAGCCTTTCGCCCGGAGTGATGATAACCTCGCCCTTTTGCGGCTCAAGATCGCCGCTTAAAACCTTTAAGAAAGTGGATTTGCCCGCGCCGTTTGCGCCGATAATACCGTAGCAATTTCCTGCCGAGAAAACCGCATTAACTCTTTCAAACAGAGCCCTGCCGCCGAATTGCACAGTAACATTACTTGCCTGAATCATACATCGCACTGCCTTTCTAAAAATAATAATTTAAAATTTCTCTTAACAGCTTGGTATATTTTACTACACTTATTATTTAATTACAAGTATTATTTGTTTATATTTAAAGGTTGATTTTAACAGCGTGCAAATGTATAATACTTTAGAAGGAAAAGGCGCTGCTGCGCCGGCGGAGGTTCGTTATGAGCATAAAAATTTCACCCAGCATGCTTGCAAGCGATTTTGCAAATCTTGAAAGCGAATTAAAGAAATGCGAAAGCGCCGAGCTTATTCACCTTGATGTTATGGACGGGCATTTCGTGCCCAATATCACAATAGGCGCGCCGGTTATAAAGGCGATGAAAGCCGTTTGTGATGTGCCTTTTGATGTGCACCTTATGATTTCCGAGCCGCTTAAATACATTGCCGACTTTGCAGATGCCGGCGCGGACATCATCACTTTCCACATAGAAAGCGAAAGCGATGTGCAAAAAACGATTGATAAAATAATCGAATGCGGCTGCAAGGCGGCGCTGGCGGTTAAGCCCGGCACCGAAATCGAGGCCGTTTACCCCTATTTAAACAAACTTTCCATGGTGCTTGTGATGACGGTTGAACCCGGCTTCGGCGGCCAAAGCTTTATGGCGGATATGATGCCGAAAATTGAAAAGCTGCGCGCAAAATGCCCCGATATAGATATTCAGGTTGACGGCGGCGTAAACGCCGAAACAATCAAAACCTGCGCAAAGGCGGGGGCGAATGTGTTTGTGGCGGGCAGTGCCGTTTTCAAGAGCGAAAACCCGGAGGCCACAATAAAGCTTCTTAAAGAAAACGCAGGAAATGTGGGATAACAAATGAAGAAAAAGCGCTTTTACAAAAATATAAAGCGCGGCGAAAAATGGACCGAAGAGGAAAAAGGATATCCGGTTGATTTTGCGGATAAATATATTTCCGACGAGGGCATTTACACCGACAAATTCGATTACATGCGCCCGAAAACAAAAAAGAAAAGGCGCACAAAAGAAAAGGCTAAGGGGCTTTCAAAAAAATTCGGAATTGCCCTGCTTTGCCTGCTTATAATCGGAATCGGCTATACCGGAATGGATGTTTACATGCAGCGCCACGGCATGCCGGTGAGGTATTCGGATTTGCAAAATCAGCCTGCCGAGGGCAGCATAAACGAAATGCAGCTGAGCCTGAAAGCCTCCTATGAAGAAAGCATTTCGATGGACGGCTCCGTTATGCTGGATTCCGTTATTTCCAAATTGACGGACGGCGGCTATAATGCCGTTATGATAGACATTAAGCGCGACGACGGCTCCGTGGGCTTCAAAAACGCACTTGCAACGGTTGACACCTACGGCTCCGTTGCATTTCCGGCAACGGATTTAAAAGGCTCCGTTTCCAAGCTGAAGGAGCAGGATTTGCTTGCCGTGGGCAGAGTTTACTGCTATATGGATAATCTTGTGCCGCAAAAGGACAGATCCGCCGCGATACTTGATTCAAACGGAATCCCTTACACGGACAGCAAAGGAAACACCTATTTAAATCCCGATTCGCAAACCGCATATAAATATATTAAAGACATCATCGCCGAGGCGGCAGACGCGGGAATCACCGTTTTTGTGCTTGACGGCACAGACTTGCCCGAGGCGATTGCCGATGAATATTCCGGCGGCTTTGATAAGCTTGCCGCAAAGCTTTACAACGATTTGGGCACAGACATTAAATTCGTTAAAGGAATCGATGTGTCCCTTTCCGCAAGCGATATCGGCAAGAGCGAAAATCAAGAAAGCAACGATGAAGAAAGCGCAAGCCGCAAAGCCGAGGAAGGCAACGATGAAGAAAGCGCCGACGAAGAAACAACAGAATCAACAACGCAAAACAAAATAAACGAATTACTGCCGCAGATAGACACGAGCAGGGAAGTTTATTTCATAACCGCCGCGGCAGACAAAGCCGAAACAAAATCTGTGTTGGAGGATTGCGGAATATCATCATATATTCTTGCAGATTAGCAATATGAAAAAAGCGATTGCATTTATTATAACGCTGCTGGCCGCGCTGAGCCTTTGCACCTGCGCGTTTGCAGCCGAGGCGCCGATTAAAAACGCGCCGTTTCTTGAAAGCATTGAATTTTCAAACGCCGATATCGACGGCGGCTTCAAGCAGGATAAAACCTTTTATTCACTTACGCTTAAAGACCCAAGCCAAAGCGCGGTGCTTGCAAGCTACAAGGTAAACGGCGCGGCGGATGTGTTTGCCACTTATTCATACGATAATTCAAACCACCAAATCGGCATAACCGTTACCCTTAATTTTGCAAACGGCAGCGTTATTTACACATTTAATTATTCAAATGTGCAAAGCTATGCGATTTCATCAAACGCAAACCTGAAGGGGCTTAACTGCGAATATGCCGAAGTGCAGCCCGAAATAAACAAAAACGACACCGTTTACAAGGTTTATATTCCACGCGATTTAACCGAGCTTAACATAACCCCGGTTACGGATGATGTTAACGCCTTTGCCGCGCCGATAAACCTGACCCTGCGCGCAGGGCAGGAAACGGATTTTTCAACCACCGTTACCGCTTCGGACGGCACAACAAAAAAATACACCTTTAAAATCAAAAGAGTAAACAAAACCCTTGAAGAGGTTAAAGCCGAAATGGCGGACCCCGATTTCACATCGTTTGTGGCGGGCGAGCTTTTTTACCAAAAGCCCGTTTTCACGGTTACGGTTTGCGCCGTTGCCGGCGGAATTTTAGCCGTTATTATAATTTTACTTATCATCAGGAAGATTGCCGTTAATCCTTACGACAGTGAAGAAAAGCCGTTTTACTCCCCTATTGAATAAACAAAAAGAAAGGATGTGAGCACATGGAATTGAACGACATGACACAACACATTGATGAACTTCATGCCAAGCGAGATATCAAGGCGCTTAAACATTATTTAAATGAATTGAACCCCGCCGATATTGCGCAATTGCTGGAGGAGATTGAAGATGAACGAAAACGGATATTCTTTTTCAGACTGCTCACAAAAGAAAACGCTGCCGAAACCTTTGTTGAATTTGACAGCGACACACAGGAAAACCTGATTTCTGCATTTTCGGACGCCGAGCTTAAAGAAGTGCTCGACGAGCTTTATGCCGACGACGCCGCAGATATTGTTGAGGAAATGCCTGCGTCCGTTGTTAAAAGAATTCTTAAAAACACCGACCTTGAAACAAGAAAAACAATCAACACTCTGCTGAAATATCCCGATGATTCCGCCGGCTCGATTATGACAACGGAATTTGTTGACCTTAAAAGGGATATGACGGTTGAGGACGCTTTTAAGCGAATCAGGCGAACGGGTGTTGACAAAGAAACGATTTACACCTGCTATATCACCGACGCATCAAGGCACCTGCTGGGCGTTACAACGGTTAAAGAACTGTTGCTTCACGATTACGACGATTTAATTGAAGAATTTATGGAAACAAATGTTATTTCCGTAAACACGCTGGACGACCAGGAAAAAGCCTCCGGCTTACTTCAAAAATACGATTTCCTTGCTCTGCCCGTTGTTGACATGGAAAACAGGCTTGTGGGCATTATCACGATCGACGATGCTCTTGATGTTTTGCAGGAGGAAAACACCGAGGACATCCACAAGATGAACGCCATTGTGCGCACATCGGAAAAGCCCTATCTTAAAATCGGCGTTTTCGACACATGGAAATCAAGAATTCCGTGGCTTATGCTGCTTATGATAAGCGCCACATTTACAGGAATGATCATCACCGGGTTTGAGGACAAGCTCTCCGCCATGATTGTGCTTACGGCATTTATCCCTATGCTGATGGACACGGGCGGAAACTCCGGCAGCCAGGCCAGCGTTACGATTATTCGTGCTCTTTCCCTGGGCGAGGTTGATTTAAAAGATATTTTCAAGGTGCTTTGGAAAGAAATCAGAGTAGGCATTTTGTGCGGCGCATCGCTTGCCGTTATAAACTTTGCGAAAATTTGGCTTGTTGATAAATTACTGCTCGGCACAAGCGGAATAACCGTTACGGTTGATTTGGTTATAAACCTTACATTGTTTGTTGAAATAATTTTTGCAAAAATAGTGGGATGCACGCTGCCGATATTTGCCAAAAAGCTTAAATTTGACCCTGCCGTTATGTCTTCTCCGTTCATAACAACGATTATAGATGCACTTTCGCTTTTGATTTATTTCGGCTTGGCAACTGCGATTTTGCACATTTAAGCACCTGCGCAAAAACAAAAAACACAGCAAAAAAAAACAAGGCACTTTCGCACAAAATCGAAAGTGCCTTTATTATATTCGGCAATCAAAAAAAGGGCGCGCCTTGTGAAAAAGCACGCCCCAAAAATTATTTTTGATTATTTAAGCTTATTCTTTTTTGCCTTTTCTTTTAATTTTTCCGCTTTATCTTCCTTTTTATCAAGGATTGCAATTGCCTCTTTTGACATCGGCACAAGAATAATAAGATTTATAATCGTCATAAGGCCTATGCCCACATCGCCGAGATCCCACACAATTGTGTATGCCTGCAAGCCGCCCACAAAAAGCATAACGAGCGCCAGCACCTTATATGCCGTTTGGCTGAGCCAATTATTGCCGCAAAGATAAGCAACATTGGAGCGGGCATAAAACAGAATTCCGATAAATGTGGAAAAGCTAAACAGGAAAAGCACTATGGCCACAAATATTGTGCCGCCGCTGCCGAGGTGGTAATTCATTGCAGCCTGAAGCAAATCCATGCCCTGCAATCCGTCTGTGATTTCACGGGGAGCAAGCAGCATAATCATTGCCGTGCAGGTGCAAATAACAATTGTGTCTATCAAAACTCCAAGGGATTGCACCATTCCGACCGTTTCGGGCCTTTTGCCCTCTGCCGCAGCTGCCGCACAGGGAGCAGAGCCGGAGCCGGCTTCGTTTGAAAACAGGCCTCTTTTAACTCCGTTCATAAGCACGGCACCAAATCCGCCGCCTGCAATCTGTTTAAAGCCGAACGCCTCCTGAAAAATTCTTGAAAAAACTCCCGGCATCAGCTTAATGTTTTTAAGAATAATGAAAATCGTAACGGCAAAGTAAAGCACCGCCATTACGGGCACGACAACATCAAGAAACTTAACCGTTGCATTCTTTCTGAGCACAATAACCGCCGCAAGAGCAACAAGCACCACGGTTGTGTAAATCGGCGGAATCGAAAAGGCATTTTTAAATGCGGAGGTAACGGAGTTACTGATAACCTGGCTGATTCCGCACCAGCAGATAAGCCCGAAAAACGCAAACAGAATTGCAAGAAATGATTTTTTGATTTTCTTTTTTCTTTTTTTGCTCCACAAAATCGTGAATATAATATGCCGGGCCGCCGTGGTAGCCGCCATAAAGCGGATCCTTTTTCTTGTGAAGCTGTGCAAGCGTGCCCTCAACATATGCGGTGGAGGCACCGAGCAAAGCAGAGGCCCACATCCAAAAAACAGCGCCTGCGCCGCCGATTGAAATGGCGGCAACAACGCCGACAAGATTTCCCATTCCCACTCTTGTGGCTGTGGAAACAATCAGCGTTTGAAAGGTTGAAAGGCTTGTTTTATCGTCGTTTTTATCGCTGAGAGCCCTTATCATCTGCGGAAATTTTCGCACAGGCATAAATTTTGTTCTTATTGTAAAGAAAATTCCCGCCGGAATAAGTAAAAGAACCAAAAGCGGAATTCCTATGGAAACATCTCCGAAATGCAGAGTAAAAAGATCGCCCCAAAGAAAATTGTAAAACCATTCAATAACTTTATTCATATCATAAATTCCCCTTGACATAACATCAAAATAAGCGGCAGATTTTGCTGCTTTACGGTGGATTGCCGCCGTAAAACAGCTTCGCAATTTGCATTAAAAAGCCTGCCGAAGCCTGCAAAAGCAGTGTAAAAAATATGCCGAATCTTTTTTATGATTCGGCATATTTAATTTAAAACTAAACTAAATAAGCTCGCCCGGCGCATAAACGGTGTATGTTATTTCACCCTCTGCGCTTTCATAAAGCAGTGCTATTCTGCCGTTGTTAAGGCAAGTCATGCAGGAATACATAAATGCGGAATCGTTAATATCCGTTGTTTTTGTAAGCGTAATATTCCCGGCACCGTCAACTTCAAAAGAAAAAATCTTGCCGCAGCTGCGCTCGTGAACGGTTTTGCCCTTCTTTTTGCTTGTACCCGTGGGGCAGGAAATCAAAATGTAATCCTTGCCGCCTTTTGTGCACTGAATTGCGCTGAGCATGCAGGCGGAAGAAATCTCCGTTTCCGTAACAACGGGATCGCTCCAAATATATTCCGTGCCCGTAAGCTTTGCGTCTGCATAGCAGATTCTGTTGCTGTTGTTTCTGAAAAAGCAGCGTAAATCGCCGTTTGAAAGCTCAACTATTTGGCTTTCGCTTGAATATTCAAAAGTGTCGTTTGATTCAATATCGCGGCTTCTTTGCCAAGTGCTTCCGCCGTCTGTTGAATAAATAAACGAGGCCTGCTGCGTGCCCGCCTTAACATCGCATACATATGCGGAAAAAATCAGCGTGCCGTTTGAAGTGCAGATTCCTCTGCCGGGGCCGACTCCGTAAAATGCTTCATCTGCCTTTTTAAGATTTATAAGCTTAGGCGCGCCAAAGCTTTCGCCGCCGTTTTCCGATTTGGTCATATATAAATATGTGGTTGGCACAACGGAAAACTTCATCTTTGATTTAATGTAAAAAATATTGCCGAGCAAATTATTGCTTGCATCATAAAGATAGTAATATTCGTCTATTTTATAGCCGCTGTTTTCTCCGTTGCCGTCGGTTATTTGCGAATATCCGTTTTCAAAATGGTTTATATCTGCCTTATAATCATAGCTTTTGCCGTGATTATCAGAAATCTTAAGGCTGCCGTCTTCATTGAAAGCAGGCTCTGCAACAGCCGCTTTAATTCCCGTCCAGCTTGCAAGGTTGCGGCCGCCGGGATAAAATGTTGTCATCATCCACACATTATTTCCGTTTGCAATCAGCTCAGAATCAATAAAGGCAGATGATTTTTTTGAAAACTTATTTCCGTTATCGCCAAGATGGTTGGCAGTGTACGATGTCCAAGTTGCGCCGCTGTCATCGCTGTAAGCCACAACGGTGTCAAGCCCTCCGCCGTCAAGCGTGGTATCGTATCTCGCATCTGCCGATGCCACAATTCTTCCGCTTTCCAGAGTGATCATTGCGGGAATCCTGAAATTTTTGCTTTCTCCCGTCACCTCGGTTACAAACGGCTGATCGCTTGTTTTCACTGCGGCAGGCCTTTCGGCAACAGAAATCGGCTTTCTCGCGTTCACCGCCGCAATACTTCCGCCTATTATTGCAGCCGCTGCCGCAACGGCAACTGCGCCGCTTATTACTTTTTTAATCTTAGCTTTAGTCATAACAACCACTCCTGCGCCTTTCGGCCGCATCTTTCTTTGATTTTAGTTTGTAATCATCGCTTTGTCGCGATACTGCGAATTTTCAGCTTGAGCAGAAAAAATCTGCTTTCCAAATTCAGTTTGCCTTTCTTTTTTCCTTTTCCGGCAAAAATCGAAACGCCGAAAACAATAATCAGCAGCAGCGCCGCAAAACACATCCAAAAAGCAAGAAGCGGCTTTGGGCGAGAGGAAAATGTGTCGTAATATCCTTTAAGATAAATAACGGTAACGATAATCGGCAAAATATATTGCATATAAATTCTGATAAACGTGCCTTTGGGGAATTTTATTCCGCTGCCCGTGTTGGCCTCTTTAATGAAATTTTCAAAGCCCCAGCCGTTTTTGCGCACGCAAAACATAACAAACACAAGGCTGCCGAGCGGTAAAAGATTTGATGAAACAAGAAAGTCTTCCAAATCCATAATTGTTGAGCCTTCGCCGAGCGGCTGAAAGCCCGAAAGCAAATTAAATCCAAGAATTGCAGGAACAGAAAGCGCCGTGATAAGCACAAAATTAACTCCAACGGCCTTTTTTCTGCTCCATCCGCTCATATCCATATAGGTTGCGATAATGTTTTCAAAAACAGCAATGATGGTGGAAAGTGCCGCAAAAGACATAAACACAAAAAACAGCGTGCCCCAAATTCTGCCACCCGGCATATTGTTAAACAAATTCGGCAGTGTTATGAAAAGAAGCGATGGGCCGGAATCAGGCTGAACGCCGAAAGAAAAGCAAGCGGGAATAATGATAAATCCTGCCATAAGAGCAACAAAGGTGTCAAGCAGCACAATGCTTACAGCCTCGCCCGTAAGGCGCTTTTTTTCTGTCAAGATAGCTGCCGAATATTTCCATTGCGCCGATGCCGAGGCTCAGTGTAAAGAATGCCTGCGACATTGCGGCAAACACAACATTGCCTATTCCGTTTTCCGCAACGGATTTAAAATCGGGCACAAGATAAAATTTAACACCCTCACCGGCATTTGAAAGAAACAGCGAATTGCAGGCAAGCGCAAGCATTAAAATCACTAAAAGCGACATCATGATTTTTGTGATTTTTTCAACGCCGTTTTTAAGGCCCAGTGCGCAAACGGCAAATGAAATAACAATTGCCGCAACAGTCCATATTGTCAGCGTGCCGGGTTGCGAGAGCATATTTGTGAAAAACTGTGCAATTCCGCCGGAATCAAGCCCGGAAAGCTTGCCGAATGCCTCAAGATAGGCATAATAAAGCATCCAGCCGCCAACCATGGTGTAAAACATCATCAAAAGATAGCAGCCTAAAATACTTATCCATTTAAGCGAATGCCAGCGGCTGCCTTTTGGCTCAAGCTGCTCAAAGGCTTTTCCCATTCCTCTGCGGCTGCCTCTGCCAACGGTGAATTCACACACCATAATCGGAAGCCCAAGCACAACAAGAAACACAAGATACATCAAAATGAATGCCGCACCGCCGTACATTCCGCAAATATAGGGAAATTTCCAAACATTCCCGATTCCTATCGCACAGCCTGCGGAAACCAAAATGAATCCAAGGCGTGAGCCGAATTTTTCTCTCTCTGCCATAAAAAACCTCTCATAGTCGGCGCAAAAGCACCGCAAGTTTATTGTCGCTCTATTCTATCATATAAATTTCGCTTTTTCAATGCAGTGCTTCAAAGCGATAACGCGCTAAAACAAAAAGGACGGCGGCATTTTTTATTGCCCCTGCCTGTAAATAAACCTTGAAATAAAGCCCCAAACAATATATTATATAATAAAGAAATGTGCGTTAAGCATGGGCGGAATTTTGCTTTGTGATTTTCTGCTTTGCTTTTTGCAACACAGGAGTGAGAATATGAATATGAATTACTGCATCGGCGAAGCCGAGCTGAAGCGTGCAGAGGCTTGCCTTGCTTTTGCGCAGCAGCTTGGGCTGATTGCAAGCAGCAGCTTTGAGGACCTTGAAAAAAGGCGAAACGCGGAAAATGAAAAGAGAGCCGCAGCAGCCGAAAAAGGCGAGGTTTTTTATGGCTTGCGGCATTTTTCCGCACCGGCTTATCTGCAATATGAGCTGACAAGATTCAGGCTTGATTTTGCTGCGGAAACAGAGCAGGTTAAAAAGGCTTATAAATTTGCCGAAATAACCGAAAAAGAAATGCAAGCTTACTATAAATCCAATAAAGATCTTTTCACAAGGTATAACGGCGATAAATTCAGATACAGGGAAGTTAAGCTTATTATCAAAAAGAAATTAAGGGAGGCTGAATATGATAATGAAATCAACAACATATTATGTAAGCTCTCTTAACGGCAGCGATTCAAACAGCGGCACGGCACAGACAGAAGCCTTTAAAACACTTGATGCAATAAACAAAATTAAGCTTATGCCGGGAGACAGGGTTTTGCTTGAAAAAGGCTCTGTTTTTGAAAATGAATATTTGCACATTAAAAACTGCGGCGATATAAACGGCGGCAGAATTGAAGTTTCGGCATACGGCGAGGGAGATGCGCTTCCTTGCATAAACGCAAACGGCAGCGGAATTTGGTATCAGGATTACGGCACCAAGCTTGATTATGCCGGCCATGTTTATAAAGGCGATGTTTCATCTGCAGTTTTGCTTTATGATGCAGAAAATATATTGATTGAAAATATTGAAATCACAAACTTTGAGCCCTACACAACGGCAAAGGCATATTCAAGCCCTGATAAGCTTGAACGCACCGGCCTTGCCGCAGTGGCACAAAACAGAGGCACAATTCATTCAATAACGCTTGATAATTTATATATTCATGATGTCAGCGGCAATGTTTATGATAAGCATATGAATAACGGCGGGATTTATATGACGGCATTTAAGCCGGCAAACGAAGCCGAAACCGGCGTTGCAAGATACGACGGTGTAACAATTCAAAATTGCTTTGTTAAAAATGTAAGCCGTTGGGGAATAGCGGTAGGCTACACATATAATTGGGAAAAATTCTCAGGCAAAGAGCTTTCTGCAGAAACATTTAAAAAATACGGCAACGAACATATTTTGCTCAGAAACAATTATATAAAGGCCGCCGGCGGCGATGCATTAACTCCAATGTATGCTCTTGAACCGCTTACGGAATATAATATTGCAGATTCCTGTGCCTTTGAGATGAACGACAGAATTTATAATAAAGCAGGAAAGCGAATGGGCAAGGTGGCTGCCGCAATTTGGCCGTGGAAATGCAAAAATGCAATGTTCAGATTTAATGAATGCACGGACACAAAGCTTAATCAGGACGGTATGGCTTATGATGCCGATTCCGGCGACGGCACTGTTTACGATCAGAATTACAGCAGGCTCAATGAGGGCGGTTGCGTAATGTTTTGTATGCAGGAGGCTGTTCACAACACCTTCACAAACAATGTTAGCTATGATGATTTGGGCGGCACATTAAGTCCCTCTCAAAACCCGGACGCTTATATTGCAAACAATCATTTTTATAAGCGCAAAGGAGTGCCGCTTATTCGCAAAAGAATGCACGGCAAAAGGACTCTTAAAGACAACACAATAACGGAAATATAAATTTAATCAGCGAGGTAAACCGATGGATAAAAAAAGAGGAAGAGTAACAATACCAACCGATATGGATGTGGTTAAGGAAACAATTGAAATTATGGATGTTTGGGGCGCAGATGCAATTCGTGATTGCGACGGCACGGAATTCCCCCAGGAGCTTAAAAACACGGGCGCAAAAATCTATGCCACCTATTACACCACAAGAAAGGATAATGTCTGGGCAAAGGCAAATCCGGATGAAATTCAGCAGATGTATATTATGACATCTTTCCACACGGCAGTTGAAGAAAAGCTTGAAATTCATCTTATGGATCATCTTTATCCGGATATGCTTGCCGTAAACACAAGAGATGATATCAAAAGATGGTGGGAGGTTATGGATCGCACCACAGGCGAGCCCGTGCCCGTAAGCGACTGGAGCTATGACGAAGAAAGCGGCAATGTTGTTATAACCCCCGTTAAAAAATTCCACGAATACACCGTAAGCTTTTTAGCTTATATCATGTGGGATCCGGTGCATATGTATAATGCGGTTGTAAATGAGTGGGATGTTGAGCCGCAAATAACATTTGATGTTCGCCAGCCGAAAACAAGGGCACATTCTCTTGAAAGGCTGCGCCGCTTTCTTGATACTCACGACTATGTTGATGTTGTTCGCTTCACCACATTTTTCCATCAGTTCACTCTTATTTTTGACGAGCTTGCAAGGGAAAAATTCGTTGATTGGTTTGGCTATTCTGCATCAGTAAGCCCGTATATCTTAAAGCAGTTTGAAGAAGAGGTCGGCTATAAATTCCGCCCCGAATTTATTATTGATCAGGGTTATATGAACAATACTTACAGAATTCCGTCTAAGGAATTCAGGGATTTCCAGGCTTTCCAAAGGCGCGAGGTTGCAAAGCTTGCCAAGGAAATGGTGGATATTGTTCATGAATACGGCAAGGAAGCCATGATGTTTATGGGCGACCATTGGATCGGCATGGAGCCGTTTATGGAGGATTTTGCATCCATCGGTCTTGATGCGGTGGTTGGCAGCGTCGGCAACGGCGCAACGCTCAGATTATTCAGCGATATTAAAAATGTTAAATACACAGAAGGCAGATTCCTGCCGTATTTCTTCCCGGATGTTTTCCACGAGGGCGGCGACCCGATTTACGAGGCAAAGGTAAACTGGGTAACGGCAAGGCGTGCAATCCTCAGAAGCCCAATTCAGCGTATAGGCTACGGCGGCTATCTTAAATTGGCACTTAAGTTCCCCGAATTTGTTGATTATATTAAGGGCGTTTGCGATGAATTCCGCACGCTTTATGATAATATTCAAGGCACAACTCCTTATTGCGTTAAAAAGGTTGCAGTGCTTAATTGCTGGGGCAAAATGCGCGCTTGGAGCAATCATATGGTGCACCACGGCCTTTATTACAGGCAGAATTATTCATATTTCGGCGTTATAGAAGCACTAAGCGGCGCGCCGTTTGATGTTTCCTTTATCAGCTTTGATGATATTAAGGAAAACAAAGATTTCTTAAAGCAATTTGATGTTGTTATCAATGTGGGCGACGCAGACACTGCTCAAAGCGGCGGCGAATATTGGTGTGATGAAGAAATTATTACCGCAGTTAAAGAGTTTGTTTATAACGGCGGCGGCTTTATCGGAGTCGGCGAGCCGGCGGCTCATCAGTGGCAGGGCAAATTTTTCCAGCTTGACGATATTCTCGGCGTTGAAAGAGAAAACGGCTTTACGCTTAACACCAGAAGATATAACACCGAGGAGCACCGCGATCACTTTATTCTTGCCGATGCAAACGGCGAAGTTGATTTCGGCGAGGGCAAGAAAAACATCGTTGCGCTTGAGGGCACAACCGTGCTCATCCAAAATGCAAGTGAGCTTCCGTTTGCCGTAAGGCATGCCGAGGAAGTGCAAATGGCTGTTAAATCGTTTGGCAAGGGCCGCGGCGTTTATATCAGCGGCTTGCCTTACAGCTTTAAAAACAGCCGCGTGCTTTACAGAGCCGTGCTTTGGAGCTCAAATTCGGAGGATGAGCTTAATAAATGGTTTTCCACAAACTATAATGTTGAAGTGCATGCTTATGTTAAAAACGGCAAATACTGCGTTGTAAACAACACTTACGAGCCGCAGGACACCACCGTTTACACGGGCGACGGCAACGGATTTGACCTTCACCTTGAAGCAAACGAAATCAAGTGGTATCAAATCTAAATAAGCAATAACAAAGGCCGGGCGGCGGTTGTGCTCCGTAAAGGGCAGCGCACCGTGCTCGGCTTTTTTACGGCTGAAAGAAGTTCAACATCGCTTGGGCAGTCGGAAATCAAACACATTATGGTTTAAAACAAAAAATGCTTTCGGCATATCGGGTTTGACTCCCGACTGCTTAAGCAAGCGAGAGTAAACCGAACAAGTTTTTCGTTTGCTGATTTCTCGCATAGCTTTGTTAAAATACTTGTTAATCCGAAAGGATTAACTGCGTTTTATGCCTTACTCTGCAAAAAAATCATCTGCGCGAAAAATCCTTGACCTCAAACGGTTGAATTTTCGTGTGGATTTTCATGCGGAGAATGCAGCAAGGCTGGCGCCTTGCAAAGCCGACAAGTGAAAATACACCGAAAAGGCTCTGTTTGAGGCGTGTTCGGATTATTCTCGCTTGCTTAGCGATTGCATATTGATTAAATGCAAAAGCGTGTTATAATCAATATGCAATAAATTTATTGAGAGGGAAATATGAAAAGCAACTCGGCAACAATTAAATTTGCCTTAAAAAAATCACTGCCCGTTTTATTTGGCTATCTTTTTTTAGGCTCGGCATTCGGCATAATGCTTTATAAAGCCGGCTACAATTGGATTTGGGCGGTTATAATATCAATAGTTGTTTACGCCGGCTCGGGGCAATTTTTGCTTGTTTCGCTGATTGAATCGGGCGCAGGGCTTGCCACCACGGCGCTGATGACTTTTTTTATAAACACGCGGCATATGTTTTACGGCCTTTCTTACATAGAAAAGTTTAAAGCCGGCGGCTGGCGATATCCTTTTATGATTTTCACCTTAACGGATGAAACTTATTCCGTTAACTCTTCTATTTTATCCGTGCCCAAAAATGTGGACGAGGCCAAGGCAAGATTTTTAATCGGCGAGCTTGACCATGTTTATTGGATAATCGGCTCGGTGCTCGGCTCATTGCTGAGCCAGCTTATTCCGATTGATTTCACGGGAATAGATTTTTCGATGACGGCGCTTTTTGTTGTTATATTCATCGATTTGATTCGCAATCAAAAAGGCAAGGCGGGAATTATAGGCACGCTCGGCATCTTCTGCGGCATACTTTGCCTGCTCATTTTCGGGGCGGATAAATTCCTGCTGCCCTCGCTTATATTAACGGTGGTGCTGCTTTCCTCGTTTAAAGGATATTTCGGCGCGGAAAGGAGCGGGCAAAAATGAGCAACACACAGCTTATTTTGATGATTGCCGTTGCCGGCGCGTGCACCTTTGCCACAAGGCTTTTTCCCTTTGCGCTTTTCGGCGGCAAAAAGGAAGTGCCCAAATTCATAAAATATTTGGGCGATGTTTTGCCTGTGGCAATCCTCGGCATTTTAATAGTTTATTGCCTGCGCGATTTTGAAAAAGGCAGCATAAATTACATTTTGCCGCAGATAATCGCCGTGGCGCTGACCGCGGGAATCCACCTTTGGAAAAAAAACACCCTGCTCAGCATAGCCGTCGGCACAATCGGCTATATGCTGCTGATTCATTTCGTGTTTGTTTAAACAATCGGAAATCGGTTGCCTTAAACCATATTGCGTTCGATTCCCGCATGCTTAAGCAAGCGAGAGTAAACCGAACAAGTTTTTCGTTTGCTGATTTCTCGCATAGCTTTGTTAAAATACTCGTTAATCCGAAAGGATTAACTGCGTTTTGTGCCTTGCTCTGCAAAAAATCATCTGCGCGAAAAATCCTTGACCTCAAACGGTTGAATTTTTGTGTGGATTTTCATGCGGAGAATGCAGCAAGGCTGGCGCCTTGCAAAGCCGACAAGTGAAAATACACCGAAAAGGCTCTGTTTGAGGCGTGTTCGGATTATTCTCGCTTGCTTAGGTAAAATATTTAAACGGGAGGAGCGATAATCGCTCCTCCCGTTTTGTTGTATTCAAATATTATATTAGCTTTCGGCGTGCAAAAGGCATGCCTTAGGTTTGCTTTGAAAGCAGACCCGCTCGGTTATATTTCCGTTTGTGTAGGAATATGTTACCCTTTGATTTTCGCTTCCATTATATCGCTTTTCCGTTTGGCGGTCAAACTTATCATACGAAAACTCAACCGTGTCGCCGTTGCGGCTTTAATTTTTAGGATTTGTTAAATGAAATTTTTTCGCCGTTTATTATTAAACAATAATCGTCTATAGACCCATAAACGGTATCATATAAAAATATGTGTTTTACTTTGCCATTGCCGGTTTCAAGATCGCTAATAACAAAATTTTTAACGCCTTCATTTTTATTATTGAAAACCGCTAATGAATCTTCATCCGTTTCAATTAACAGACCTGTGATATAATAATCTTTTGTTTTTTTAACATTATAGACATCAATACCGCCTTTTGCTGCAACTGTATTTGATACCCTTTTAAATGAAAAGCTACGCAAAATTTCATATCTATCTCCGGATTTCAATATAAAATCCTGACCTAAATTGTGGTTATTTGTTTTATAAATAATCATGCATGATTCTTGACCCTCAACCACATCCACAATTTCCTCAGAATGAGAGAATTTGAATGCACTTTCCGGCGTTTTGAATTTTGCAATGTGGTTTATTACAGGATTTGAGACAACCGAAAAAGCAATCATCAGGCAAGCAAAAAGCGCAAAAGCAACCGGAATTTTTCCTTTTCTTTTTTTGACTGTTTTTTCGGCAACAAGCGCAGAAATAAGAATAGAAATTGCAATCAAAAACATATAAATAAGTTTAGAAACCAACTAAATCACTCCTTTTAATAGCCGCGCACAGTGATTTTTTTTTGCAAAAAGCAAATCAAGTGTTCCGTATCGAATATTTGATATTTTGCTCTTTTGCATAAGCCTCTGCCGCAGAACCGGGCATCACTGCCAAAGTGATTTCATCGGGATAAACAAATATGTTGTGATTCGGAAGCTCCGTAACACTTGCAGGAACAACAATTTCTTTTAAAGCGGATTGATAGCCGAAAACATTGCCGCTTATTTTTGTTACGGAATCGGGTATAGTGTATTTTGTTTCTGTTTTTCCCTCCGGGTAAGCGATAATTTCCGATTTATCCTTGTTGAAAAGCACTCCGTCAACATCGCAGTATTTACCGTTTTCATCATCAACCGTAATACTTTGCAAAGCACTGCAACGGAAAAACACATCGTTGCCGATTTGAGTTACGGATTCTGGAATATTAACGGATTTAAGCGCGCTGCAACGATAAAACGCGCCGTTTTCAATAACTTCCAAGCCAAACGGCAAATGAATTTCGCTCATATCGGTTTGACCGTAAAACGCCTCTTCGCCGATTACTTTTACCGGCTTGCCGTTTATGGTTTCAGGAACAGATACGGCAGGTTCGCTTTTGCTGTATCCCGTGATTTTAACATATGCGTCGCAAACTTCATATTCAAAGCTGTTTGCCGCTGTTTCTTGTGCAGAAGAAACAGCGGTGTTTTTTGATTGTTGCGTATTATCTAAGTTTTTCTCACAACCGCACAACATTAAGCACAGGCATGCGATTAAAACATATACAAGTCGTTTACTTTTCATAAAATCCGCCACTGATTTGCTTATCATAACAAAGCAACTATTTTGTTATAACATCAACAATTTGATTTTCTGTATCGTATGTTATTTCTATTTTTTCGTTTAATTCGTTCATAACATATTGCAGGGTTTCGCTGTCCGTATAATATTCGCCGTTTGAATAATACATATTATACGGGCCACCGCCCGTGCAATTTGCAAGCAGGTTGTTTTTCTTATTGCGCTTGTTGCAAAGGCTGTTGGCAGCCGTGTCAAGCACATAGGTTTCACCGTTTACAGATATGCGAATTTTGCTTTCATTCTATTTATGCTTGCGCCGCAAGAAGTAAGAATTTCCAAAAGCGGCAGCTCGGCATTATCATAATGAGCTTTTACGGTTTTGCCGCTTGCGGCAGGCTCACCGTTTATTTTCAAAGCACATTGCCGGGTTTTATATTTTTCCGCATACTTCGCCTGCGAATAAAGGGTGCAATCCGCTTCATCCCCGACGGTAAAAAAATATGTGCCGTTATCTGTTTTTATCCAAATCGAGAGCGGAACATACGGCGCCTCAAAAGCAACGAATTGCCGCACATTTTCATTCACGCCACTTTCGGCAAGATAATCTTGAAGCGTTTCGCCCTTAAAAAGGTTAATATACTTATCCGACATTTCCACGGCTAAAGTACTGTATGTAACATACCGATTACCGTCTTGCGGATAATTGAAAGCCTTTGAAGACACTTTGGCTGTGTCGGCAAACGAGTTATTTTCAAGCAAGCCGTCAAACTCATCTCTGCCGATTTTATAGATTGTAAATTCAGCTTCCGAAGAAGCCGTTTCGGAATTATTCATTGTGCTTGTTTCCTTTGCGTCGGTTGTGTTCACATCGGAATGTGCACAGCCGCCGAGCAGGAAAACACACAGCATTAAAACGGCAATAATTTTGCTTTTTCTCATAAGCAATATACCTCTAATCGGTTTAAACGGGATTGTTTTTTTAATAACCTATAATATGAAAACATCGTTCTTATCCGCTTCTTGCAGCAAATTCAAAAGATTTTGCAAATCGTTTTGGCATTCCTCGCTTATGCTTTCGGAGAATAATTCCACACATAGTTTTTTGCCAAAAGGCGATTTTGAAGCAGTTGTTATAACCCATTAAGCAGAAACAGGGTAATAATCGGCTTCTCCGTCATGTGACCTGACGCACAGTATTGAGCCATCTTTTTGAAGTTCAAAACACACCAAGCAACAGTAGCCCTTTTCAATCGGCAATCTGCTTTTTGAATACTCGTTTCGGATTTCGTTTATCCAACCGAGACCGATTTTAACACCGCAATCATATTTGGTGCACAACGAATAAAAAGCCTTGATTATTTCCGTGCCTTCAATATATTTTTTGTATTCGCTCAATATTTGATTTTCATATTTTGTAACCAGTGACTTTTTATCTGCGGTATATTTAAACTTCATTAAATCATTTTCCAAAGAATATTTATACTTTTATCTGCTTGCCCGACTATCATCGGCGGCATATATTTCTTTTGAGCCGATATATTCGTTTTCCGGGCGCCGGCGGGCTTTGGCGGTCAAACTTATCATACGAAAATTCAACCGTGTCGCCATTGCGGCTTTAATTTTTAGGATTTGTTAAAAGAAATTTTTTCACCATTTATTATTAAACAATAATCATCGCTAAAATCATTGAATGTACTGTAAAATAAAATGTCTTTTTGTTTTTTACCGTTGGGCAAAACAAGCGTATCACCAACAGCTGTGTATTGAAACACTTGATTATCATTGCCTGTAACAGTTAGGTTTTTGCCATCTTCTATAGTGGCACCGCCTACAACATAATAATCATTTGTTCTTCTAACATTATCAATACTGCAAATACCATACTTACCCACTGAAGAGGCAACTTTTTTTGTTGGAAAAATATATGGCGATTTATACTCATCGCCTGATTTCAAATAGTAATCCTGTCCATAACTGTTTTTATCTTTTCTAAACACAATCATGCAAGATTCGTCACCCTCAACCACATCCACAATTTCCTCAGTATGATTAAATTTAAATATGCTTTGAGGGGTTTTAAAATCGGTAATAAGATTTATAAATGCCGTGCAGCCATAAGAAACAACCATAGCCGAAATAAAGAACAGCATTACTGAAACAACAAATCTGATTCCCTTTTTTCTGATTTTTTTATTAGCATAAAAAACACTTACGGAAAACAGCAATATTGTGATGATAGTACACATAAATTTAACAAACATATTCCGCCCTCCAATCAATAACCGTAGGCAGGTTGCCGGGATAATGCACAGTGATACCACAGCAGCGATATTTGCCGGTAAAAATTATTCTTAAACGAATTGCGGTTTTATCCATATCGAAGAAAGTTGTCTGTTATCAATCACTGCAACGGTATTTTGGGCAAACTCTACGGCCTTGCTTTCAATGCTGCAATTCGGATTACCGATACAAACCCATCCTGTTTTAGAAATTATCTTCCGCCCCATTTAGTCATATCATCATCCACTTCAAGCGATTCGCAGGCTATAGTCATCCAATCGCCGTTTAAAAATCCAATATATATTTCAATGAATTTTTGATCTGAAAGAAGCGGGCAAAATTCGTTAACATTAGGCTCTTTTTCTTTCAATTCACGCAGTCTTGGAATAAGAGTTTGTTCTTCTTCCTTAACAAATTGAACATCATATATATTTATTGTTGTGTCATTGTCACCCCAAAAATCGCAGCATATGCCTTCAAAGCCGATTATATTGTTGAATTTGATTTCATATTTATTTTTCTGTTGACCATATTTTCCTAAATAAACACTAATTGAATTGCCGCGATTCCGCTTCCATTCATAACTCATATTTACAAACCAATCATCATGCATGTAAAAATTGGGCGAGTTAATTATTTGTGCGTTTGAATAATCTATTTTCATTTTTATCCTCCAAAATAAATTGTATTAAACGGCTCGGGAACTGGATCTCCCGGATAATAGTGATTTCCATCATGCGATTTACTATTAGATAAAAACACATGATAATGCGGGCCATCCGGCTTATTAGGATTTTCATCCCACTCAAATATCACATCCTTGGTTCCAGGATACTTCCATGTGATAATTTTCCCGTTTTTTGTGCCCGAATGAATTTCCATTTCAAGACCTTTTGGATTAAATTCCAATGGGTTAACCGGAAAAGTTTTTTGTTCTTTCTTTTTCTGACTTGTTATTGTTTTTGACTTGGAATCCGCTTCGGGAGTCCATGTGAGCTTACGCGAGAAATTATAGTTTGCCTCTGCTCGGATATACGGCGTGGTTTTAATATTCGTCTGCTAAAAAAAATCCATTCCAAGTTGAAATATATAATTTGTTATTGATCAATACTGCGTTTGCGCCGTATTCACATGTGCATTTTTTTACCAACAAGCATTTTTTAAAATCATAAACTAATACTTTTTTAGAAAGCACAATAATTAAACTGCTATTGAAGAGTTTGGCTTTTAAAAAATATCCATTTTCTTTTTCTTCAAAGCAATTGTTAACATCTAATAAAAATCTTTCATCATTACTTATGTTAACAACTTCCATATTATTGAGTAAAACATATTGTGAATTTAGTAATGCCCTTGGGTACACACCATGTTCAAAACTGATATGAAGTTGCTTTTCTATTGTAAGATCATTAACATCTATTATAAATACGCAACAATTAGTTTGTGGTTTGTTAATAAAACGTTTTTCAACACATAAAAAATATGCCTTTCTTTCATTTTTATCATACACGCGATGAAAACAAGTAAACATATTATCCGTTAAAAGCACATGCTCGCTTTTATCCGTTAAAAAATTATATTTAACCGCATACATATTTTCATCTTTGAAAGTCAGCACATCCAAAACAACACCCTCATCAATGCAAAAGAAATCACCGTCGTGAGCAGTTCTTTCTCTGGCGCGGCAACTGCCTTTTTGCGTTAAAGTGAATGTTTTTAAATCAAACATGCCATATACACCGCTTGTTGATTTGGCATAAACATAATTTTCATCCATAGAAAGCGATGATATGTTTTTTATACCGGTTAATGTTGCACATATTTTATCGGTTTTCGGGTCTATAACACCGATTTTGTTTCCTCCGGTGCAAATATATTGTCCGTTATAACAAATCTCGCCGCACCCAAACTTTGCTATCTTTTTCATTCCAAATCCCATTTCCTTATCCCTGTTGCTTCGGCATATTCTATATCGGCTATTTTTTATCAACTTCCAAAATATAAGGAATATTTGAATCAATCAAACTATTCTTCAATGGGAAATCGGAATTGTTGTAAAATGTAATTGACTTAACCACAGCATCATCTAAAATCATTCCTGAAAATTCATCAAAATTATCATAGGTAACTAACAGCACTCCTTCCTTTGTGATATGTGCTGTTGTAATAACCGAAGAAACAGGCATAAACAATGTGTTTTCATCGTAATTTAGAATTTCGTTCTTTGTTGTCTTACCGACTTCTATGAAATCATATTGCGATTTATTTTTTATTTCATCAATTACAAGTATTTTATATGGTTCTTTATTTTTGTTTATGAAAACGAAAACGCGGCTTCCGTCATAAGCAACCGAAAACAAGAGATAGACCGCCAGCACTACACTATTCCGAACCAAAGACCAAAAGATAAGCATTGTGGGAAAATCTAAACTTTTGGATTTTCCTACAATGCCAACTACGGCGGAATCCCTCCCACTCCTTATATCTTTCCGTATACATTGAATTTGTATTTAGTAAAATGCAGACAACACCACGGATCGGCTTTTGGTTGGACAATTCCAATCAAACACCGCAGCAGACAGCAGAAAACATTCTGAACACCAGGTAGGAAGCCGGTATGATTGTTACATATAAGGGGAAGAAAAATTTCTTTTAGGTACTTGCTTTCCTAAAACTGATGTGATATAATAGATTTAATTCCAGAAAAGGAGTGAAAAATATGCGGCAAGGTATTCTTAAATAAAACTATAATCAAATAGTGGGAACAAAGGATTATGATAGCTCCTTTTGTGGGGGCTTGGTTTTTTGTACCCAATTTAAGAATACTTTTGCCTTATCAATTTTGACATATCCAAAAACAGCAATCACAAACAGGTGTATGCTGTATATGTGTATGTCCGCAACTTATAATCCCCAGTGGTAAAAGTATTTTACTGCTGGGGATTTTTATGCCCTTCGGGGCTGTAAAGGGAGGACAATCACATGAAAATAATCAATATTGGAATTCTTGCCCATGTAGACGCTGGAAAGACGACCTTGACGGAGAGCCTGCTATATGCCAGCGGAGCCATTTCAGAACCGGGGAGCGTCGAAAAAGGGACAACGAGGACGGACACCATGTTTTTGGAGCGGCAGCGTGGGATTACCATTCAAGCGGCAGTCACTTCCTTCCAGTGGCACAGATGTAAAGTTAACATTGTGGATACGCCCGGCCACATGGATTTTTTGGCGGAGGTGTACCGCTCTTTGGCTGTTTTAGATGGGGCCATCTTGGTGATCTCCGCTAAAGATGGCGTGCAGGCCCAGACCCGTATTCTGTTCCATGCCCTGCGGAAAATGAACATTCCCACCGTTATCTTTATCAACAAGATCGACCAGGCTGGCGTTGATTTGCAGAGCGTGGTTCAGTCTGTTCGGGATAAGCTCTCCGCCGATATTATCATCAAGCAGACGGTGTCGCTGTCCCCGGAAATAGTCCTGGAGGAAAATACCGACATAGAAGCATGGGATGCGGTCATCGAAAATAACGATAAATTATTGGAAAAGTATATCGCAGGAGAACCAATCAGCCGGGAAAAACTTGTGCGGGAGGAACAGCGGCGGGTTCAAGACGCCTCCCTGTTCCCGGTCTATTATGGCAGCGCCAAAAAGGGCCTTGGCATTCAACCGTTGATGGATGCGGTGACAGGGCTGTTCCAACCGATTGGGGAACAGGGGAGCGCCGCCCTATGCGGCAGCGTTTTCAAGGTGGAGTATACAGATTGCGGCCAGCGGCGTGTCTATCTACGGCTATACAGCGGAACGCTGCGCCTGCGGGATACGGTGGCCCTGGCCGGGAGAGAAAAGCTGAAAATCACAGAGATGCGTATTCCATCCAAAGGGGAAATTGTTCGGACAGACACCGCTTATCCGGGTGAAATTGTTATCCTTCCCAGCGACAGCGTGAGGTTAAACGATGTATTAGGGGACCAAACCCGGCTCCCTCGTAAAAGGTGGCGCGAGGACCCCCTCCCCATGCTGCGGACGACGATTGCGCCGAAAACGGCAGCGCAAAGAGAACGGCTGCTGGACGCTCTTACGCAACTTGCGGATACTGACCCGCTTTTGCGCTGCGAGGTGGATTCCATCACCCATGAGATCATTCTTTCTTTTTTGGGCCGGGTGCAGTTGGAGGTTGTTTCCGCTTTGCTGTCGGAAAAATACAAGCTTGAAACAGTGGTAAAGGAACCCACCGTCATTTATATGGAGCGGCCGCTCAAAGCAGCCAGCCACACCATCCATATCGAGGTGCCGCCCAACCCGTTTTGGGCATCCATAGGACTGTCTGTTACACCACTCTCGCTTGGCTCCGGTGTACAATACGAGAGCCGGGTTTCGCTGGGATACTTGAACCAGAGTTTTCAAAACGCTGTCAGGGATGGTATCCGTTACGGGCTGGAGCAGGGCTTGTTCGGCTGGAACGTAACGGACTGTAAGATTTGCTTTGAATACGGGCTTTATTACAGTCCGGTCAGCACGCCGGCGGACTTCCGCTCATTGGCCCCGATTGTATTGGAACAGGCATTGAAGGAATCGGGGACGCAGCTGCTGGAACCTTATCTCTCCTTCATCCTCTATGCGCCCCAGGAATACCTTTCCAGGGCTTATCATGATGCACCGAAATACTGTGCCACCATCGAAACGGCCCAGGTAAAAAAGGATGAAGTTGTCTTTACTGGCGAGATTCCCGCCCGCTGTATACAGGCATACCGTACTGATCTGGCCTTTTACACCAACGGGCGGAGCGTATGCCTTACAGAGCTGAAAGGATATCAGGCCGCTGTCGGTCAGCCGGTCATCCAGCCCCGCCGTCCAAACAGCCGCCTGGACAAGGTGCGCCATATGTTTCAGAAGGTAATGTAAAGATACATAATCGTCAAGACGGCAACAATCAGAAGTTATGGAGGGTAACAATGGAATATAGTAAGGAAGATTTAATGGAAGCAAAAAAGCAAATTTGGGGAGTGGGAGAGAACATGGGAACAGAGGAAAGCAAAAAAATCTGGGAGAAAAACGCACAATTTTGGGATAATGCAATGGGTGACGAATCTAATGAATTTCACAGAGAGGTAGTGCGTCCCAAAGTAACGGAACTTCTATCTCCTAATCCTGCGGATTACATTTTGGATATTGCGTGTGGCAATGGAAATTATTCTTCGTATCTTGCACAAAGAGGCGCTTCGGTTGTCGCTTTTGATTACAGCAAAAAAATGATAGAATTGGCTAAAAGACGGCAATCACAATATGCAAAACAAATTGAATTTTGTGTGGCGGATGCGACCGATAGAAAAAGTATATTAGAATTAAAAAGAAATCGAGCCTTTACGAAAGCAGTTTCTAATATGGCAATTATGGATATTACGGATATTGAACCACTTCTTATGGCTGTTTATGAACTGTTGCAGGAAAGCGGAATTTTTGTCTTTGCAACGCAACACCCTTGTTTTGTCACGTTGACTGAAAAATATATGACACCGCACAGTTACTATGATATAGCGATTGAAGGGCAACCGAAAGAGCAGATTTATTATCATCGTTCCATACAAGATATTTTTAACCTTTGTTTTAGAGCTGGATTTGTCATTGATGGATTTTATGAAGAATGTTTTAAAACCAACAAAGAAATTCCTATGGTAATGATAGTAAGGCTTAAGAAGGTAAAACGTGATAGCTTAAAATAAATTCAAGTTTGTCGGGTAAATAGCAAACCCAGCCGAGCCAGTCAACGGTCAAGATGAACGGCGCATATGCGCAGCCGTTGACAGCCCCGCCCGCCTTTGCTGGTAGGCAATCAAGGGGCGACAGCAAGAAGTGCCACCGCCCCGCACTATTATTCAGAAAGGGGAATTTCCATGACCGACCAGATAGCCTATCAAGAATATATCCAGCGCAGGTACAACGCCTTTTGCAAGACTGTTATCCGCTGTGCCGCCTTGGACAAGATTTTGAAGCTTAAACGGCAATGGGAACGGCAAGTTTCCCTTGACTATCTGATGAACGAGAAGTTTGTCCAGTTTGCCGCGTCGGAGCCGGACGAGGAATACCCATTTACCGTCTGCGGTCAGACCGTCCTGCTCTGCAACGCCGCCCTTGCCGACGCGATCTCTGTTTTGCCGGAGCAGACGCGGGAAGAAATCCTGCGCTATTACTTTCTGCGCCAGCCGCAGCGCGTGATCGGCGCGTGTATTGGCCGGTCACGCAGCACAGCGGGGCGGCATATCCAGCTTGCCTTGCAGCGGCTACGCGAAGAAATGGGGGTGAGCCGGTATGAGTAGACTTCTCCCCTATGAAACAATCCTCAAAGCCCGTGAGGGCGACCCAGAAGCCGTGAACGCTGTCCTGCTCCACTACGCCGGATATATCCGCTATTTCTCAAAAGTGAACGGGCAGGTCAACGCCGAGGTGGAGGACTATGTAAAGCAGCGGTTAATTGACTGTCAATTCAAGTTCCGGCTTGACGAACCACCGGACAAGTCATAAAAACTGAATACCAGCCGCCACCGACGCGGCCAGCGAAAGCAGTAAGTCTTGAAAAAGATTTACTGCTTTTTTGTTGTCCGGCTCCGCTCCCGGCCATTTTTGCCCCCTGCCGGTTGTAGTAGTAAGCGAGGAGGGAATTTTTCTGCCCTGGTGTTTGGCATTTGGAGCATTTACCCGTAGTAGAGGGCAAAGAGAAAGGATTTCTCCAACACCGGGTAGAAACCACTGCGTCCGGTGTCATTTTAGCGAAAGCGGGCAGGAATGCCCTTTACAGGATTAGTAGTAGCAGAAAAAGAGAAACAAACTTTTGTGGTTGCAGTTTTCCAAAAAAGTGGCGGACGGAAGTGAGAGAAAGTTTGCAGTCACGGAGAGCAAGTTTCTACCACGGTGCCAAAATCCGCAATTCTGCAGTTTTTGCCCCTCGCGGGAAACTTGTTGGGGAGTGCCTTCCCCAAACCCTGCTCATGCGCCCTTACGGGCGAGAAAGGAGGTCACACCATGCGAAAGAAATACAACACGCCCCACCGCAGCCGCGTTGTGAAAACCCGGCTGTCCGAAGATGAATATGCCGACTTCACAGCGCGGCTTGCGCCCTATGGTATCAGCCAGTCCGAATTTCTCCGGCAGGCGATACGGCGGGCGACCATACGCCCGGTTGTCCATGTGTCGTCGGTCAATGACGAGTTGCTTTCCGCTGTCGGGAAGCTGACAGCCGAGTACGGCAGGATCGGCGGCAACCTCAATCAGATTGCCCGGTATCTGAACGAGTACGGCGTACCCTACAACGCGCTGTCCGGCGAGGTACGCGCCGCCATAGCCGACCTTGCCGCCCTCAAGTATGAAGTCCTCAAGAAAGTAGGTGACGCGGTTGGCAACACTCAAGCATATCAACTCTAAAAACGCCGACTACGGAGCCGCCGAACAATACCTGCTCTTTGAGCATGACGAGTTTACCATGAAGCCCGTCCTTGATGAAACCGGCAGGCTTATCCCCCGCGAGGACTACCGGCTGTCCACGCTGAACTGCGACGGGGAGGATTTTGCCGTTGCGTGTATGCGGGCCAATCTCCGCTATCAGAAAAACCAGCGGCGCGGGAAGATGTGAAAAGCCACCACTACATCATCAGCTTTGACCCGCGGGACGGGCCGGACAACGGCCTGACCGTAGACCGGGCGCAGGCGTTGGGGGAACAATTCTGTAAAGAGCATTTTCCCGGCCACCAGGCCCTTGTCTGCACCCACCCGGACGGGCATAACCACAGCGGCAACATTCATGTGCATATCGTCATAAACAGCCTGCGGATTGAGGAAGTGCCGTTCCTGCCCTACATGGACAGGCCGGCCGATACGAAAGTCGGCTGCAAGCACCGATGTACCGACGCTTGCCCTGCGCTACTTCAAGTCCGAAGTCATGGAGATGTGCCACCGGGAGGGGCTTTACCAAATCGACCTCTTGAACGGCAGCAAGAACCGCGTCACAGACCGGGAGTATTGGGCGCAGAAAAAGGGACAGGCCGCGCTGGACAAGCAGAACGCCCCCATGATTGCAGGCGGTATCACGCCCCGGCAGACCAAGTTTGAAACGAACAAGGAGAAGCTGCGGCAGACCCTACGGAAAGCCCTTGCCACCGCCGCCAGCTTTGACGAGTTTTCCTCTCTGTTGCTGCAGGAGGGTGTGACCGTCAAGGAGAGCCGGGGGCGGCTTTCCTACCTCACGCCGGACAGGACAAAGCCAATTACCGCCCGGAAGCTGGGCGACGATTTTGACCGCGCCGCTGTCTTTGCCGTTTTAGAGCAAAACGCCGCCAGAGCAGCCGAAGCGCCAGCCAGATCCCCCGATCCCCCACGCACCATAAAAGACCGCTTGCAGGTTGCCAGAGCCGAGATAGCCGCCCCGAAACAGGACGGAGTGCAGCGGCTTGTGGACATTGAGCAGAAAATGGCCGAGGGCAAAGGCCGGGGCTATGAACGCTGGGCGAAGATACACAATCTGAAGCAGGCCGCCAAAACGCTGTCCGTCTACCAGCAATACGGCTTTACTTCCCCGGAGCAGTTAGAAGCCGCCGTTGATACCGCCTATCAGGAAATGCGCCAGACCAGCGGCGAACTGAAAGCACTGGAAACGAAGCTGCAAGGGAAAAAGAAGTTGCAGCGGCAGGTGTTGGCCTACGCCCAGACCAAGCCCGCCCGCGACGGGCTGAGAGCGCAGAAATCCGAGAAAGCCCGCGCCGCATACCGGCAGGCAAATGAGAGCGATTTTATCATAGCCGACGCAGCCGCCCGGTATTTCAAGGCGCATGGCATTACCAAGCTGCCCGCCCGGAAAGCGTTGCAGGCCGAGATCGAGCAGCTTATCTCCGAGAAAGACGGCCTGTATAACACCTATCACGAACAGAAGCAGCGGTTCAAGGAGTTGCAGACCGTCAAGCGGAACATCGACCAGATTTTGCGCCGGGAGGAGCCGCACCGCAGAAAGGAGCAGAGCCATGAGCGATAAGCTGCCCCGCATGGACTACCGCCAGCACCGGCGGGCGCGGCGGCTGGTACATGAGTGCTGTAACTACGACGGGGGGAACTGCCTGCTGTTAGACGACGGGGAGCCTTGCGTGTGCGTCCAGAGCATTTCCCTTTCCCTCATGTGCCGCTGGTTCCGTGTGGCTGTCCTGCCCCTTGACGGGGAGCTGGCCGCAGCCCTCTTGTACCGGGGGAGCCGGAAACGGTGCGCGGTCTGCGGGGCGGCCTTTGTCCCCAAATCCAACCGGGGGAAATACTGCCCCGGCTGCGCCGGGCGCATGAAGAAAATCAAAGCCGCCGAGAGAAAGCGGAAACAAAGGCAGAAATGTCACGCTTTAGAGCCTTTCAAACCCGCATAAATCAAGGCTTTTTTCGTGGGTGTCAAAGGGTACGCGATACATTTATCCTTTTCCCCCGGAAACGGCGTTTTAATGCGTGACAATACGCCAAAATCAACCCGAACACAGGGAGGTGATCCTATCGCTGATTATATCAGGGCAGACACGCGGCTGCCCGCCTATCTGCCGTATCCCCGTTTCCTGCTGAAAATGGAGATTTCCCAGACCGCCAAGCTGCTGTATTCGCTGCTGTTAGACCGTTCCACCCTCTCCCAGAAGAACAAGTGGCAGGACGACGAGGGCAGGATTTATATTATCTATCCCATCGCGGAGATAGCAGAAATACTGGATAAAGGCAGCACCACCATCAAGGGGGCGCTTAATGAACTGGACACGGCGGGGCTGTTGGAACGGGAACGGGGCGGCTTCTCCGCACCGAACCGGCTTTATGTCAAAGTGCCGCGAGTGCCACAGGTACAGTTTTCCGACCAACTGATGGCCGGAAATCCGACCCTCATAGAGCCGGAAAACCGTCCTACTGATGGTCAGAAAACCGACCTTATGATGGTCGGAAAACCGTCCCCTAACCAAACTACTATAAACAACCTTACAGAGAGCCAAACAAAGGGAGTGAGTGGGGGAGCCGCCCGCGCCCTATGGCCGATATGAGAATATTTTTCTGTCACAGACCGAATACGACGAGTTGCAGGCAGAGTACCCCGACAGGCTGGAACGGTTCATCGAGGAAATGAGCCGCTACCTTGCCGCCAACGGGAAAAGCTACCAGAACTATGCCGCCGCCCTGCGGATATGGGCGGGGAACGACAAAAAGAAAGCCCCGAAAAAGGGCATACCAGACTACTCATGCAAGGAGGGCGAGAGTTTATGAAGAACGAAATCAACGCTGTTTTGGAGAATATGACGACCACCACCCCGGAGCCGGAGGACTACACCGGCGAGGACGGTTTACTGTACTGCGGCAAGTGCCGCAAGCCGAAAGAAGCCTATTTTGCGCCGGATAAGGCCGCTATCTTTGGCCGTGACCGCCACCCGGCAGAGTGCGACTGCCAGAGAGCCGCCCGCGAGGAACGGGAGGCCGCCGAGAAGCGGCGCAGGCACCTTGACACCGTGGAGGAACTGAAACGCCGGGGCTTTACCGACCCCACCATGCGGGACTGGACTTTTGAGAACGACAACGGCAGGAACCCGCAGGCCGGGATTGCCCGCCGGTATGTGGAGCACTGGGAGGATATGCGAGCCGACAATATCGGCTGCCTGTTCTGGGGCGGCGTGGGAACCGGGAAAAGCTACCTTGCGGGCTGTATCGCAAACGCCCTCATGGAGAAAGAAATCCCCGTCCACATGACGAACTTTGCCCTTATCCTCAACGACCTTGCCGCCAGCTTTGAAAACCGCAACGAGTACATTTCCCGCCTTTGCCGCTATCCGCTGCTTATCCTTGACGACTTCGGCATGGAGCGCGGGACGGAATACGGGCTGGAACAGGTTTTCAATGTGATTGACAGCCGTTACCGCAGCGGCAAGCCGCTGATCGTCACGACCAACCTCACGCTGGACGACCTGCGGAACCCGGAGGACACCGCCCATTCCCGGATTTATGACCGCCTGCTTTCCATGTGCGTCCCGGTACGCTTTACCGGCGACAACTTCCGGCAGGAAACCGCGCAGCGGAAAATGGAGAGCATGAAGAAACTGATTACCGACTGAAAGGAGTATTGCCTGGCAGATAACAAGCAGCACGACACCCGCACCACCCGCCGCCCTGACTGTGTGACGGAAATCCGCATGGGCAATTCCGTCCTTGTCGTGTCCGGCTATTTCAAGAAAGACACCACAACCACAGCCGCCGACAAAATGGCGCGGGTACTGGAAGCGGAAGCCGCTTGCTACACAGGAGCCGACTTATCCGGCGTGAACCGGGGCATGGAAAAGCGGCCATGCCAGGGAGCATGACCGCTGGAACGAAAATCGGAAGTGCTTTAGCAATTCTTAATCTCATTCTCTATAAAATAATTTGCAATTTCAAAGGCTTTTATTCTTCTCTTTGCCAATGTGATTTGTGATTTATAACGCTCGGAATTATCCTTTGATTCAAATGTTTTTACTGTTTCTCTTAGCTTGTGCAGAGTTGAATCAATTTGCCTTTTGGCCGCGGTTAATTCATCTATTGTATACTTCATGTTTTCTCCTTTAACTTCTGATTTTTTTGTTAAATCAGAGTATACCACGGAGTTATGAACTTTTCTACTGCAAATATGGGACGACAACCCATACCATAAAAATCGGAAAATTGAAAAGCTGTAAAGAAGCAAATTTAACGCTTTTGCCGCTGTACAGCCCCCGCCGTTCCGTGGTACAATGAAACCACGGAATAGTGGGGCTGGCTGTCGGAAACGGAGGATTTTATGTTAAGACAAGCCACCCAAAACCTCATTACCGCCCTTTATCCGAGATTGTCCCATGAGGACGAATTGCAAGGCGAGAGTAATTCCATATCGAACCAAAAAAGGATACTCGAAACCTACGCAAAACAGAACGGCTTTACCAATCTGCGCTGGTACACCGACGACGGCTTTTCCGGCGCGAACTTCCAGCGGCCCGGATTTCAAGCCATGCTTGCAGACATTGAAGCCGGGAAAGTGGGTACGGTCATCGTCAAGGACATGAGCCGGTTAGGGCGAAACTACTTGCAGGTAGGGTTTTACACGGAAATGCTGTTCCCTCAAAAGGGAGTGCGTTTTATCGCTGTCAACGACAATGTGGACAGCGCAAACGGCGGCATGGACAACGATTTTACCCCTCTGCGAAATCTGTTCAACGAATGGCTGGTGAGAGATACGAGCAAGAAAATCAAGGCAGTAAAACGAGCAAAAGGCATGAGCGGCAAGCCTGTTACCAGCAAGCCGGTTTACGGCTATGTGATGGACGAGGACGAGAATTTTATTATAGACGAGGAAGCCGCCCCGGTGGTGCAGCAGATTTACCAGCTTTGCCTTGCCGGGAACGGCCCGACCAAGATTGCCCGTATGCTGACGGAGCAGCAAATCCCCACGCCGGGGACGCTGGAATATCAGCGGACAGGCAGCACCCGCCGTTATCACCCAGGCTATGAGTGCAAATGGGCGACCAACACCGTCGTTCATATCCTCGAAAACCGAGAGTACACCGGCTGTCTGGTGAACTTCAAGACGGAAAAGCCCTCTTATAAGGTCAAGCACAGCGTAGAGAACCCCGTCGAGAAGCAGGCCATTTTTGAGAACCACCATGAGCCTATCATAGACCGGGAAACATGGGAGCGCGTGCAGGAGTTACGCAAGCAGCGCAAACGCCCGAACCGCTATGATGAAGTGGGGCTGTTCTCCGGTATGCTGTTCTGCGCCGACTGCGGCCATGTGATGTACCAGCAGCGGTATCAGAACAAAGACCGCAAACAGGACTGCTACATCTGCGGCAGCTACAAGAAGCGCACCCGCGACTGTACGGCGCACTTTATCCGCACCGACCTGTTGACCGCCGGTGTCCTCTCCAATCTCCGGCAAGTGACCGAATACGCCAGCCAAGCATGAGAGCCGCTTTGTGAAGCTGCTTATCCAGCAGAACGAGATCGGCGGCAAGAGAAAGACCGCCGCAGCCATCAAGCAGCTTGAACAGGCGCAGGAGCGCATTTCTGAAATCAGCCGCATTATCAAGCGGCTGTATGAGGACAATGTAAACGGCAAAATCAGCGATGAGCGTTTCATGGAACTGTCGGCTGACTACGAAGCCGAGCAAGCGGAGCTGAAAAAGAGAGCCGCCGCCCTGCAAGCCGAACTGGACAAGTCACAGGCAGCTACCGTCAACGCCGAGAAATTTATGGGTATTGTCCGAAAGCACCTTGCCTTTGAGGAACTGACCCCCACCCTCTTGCGGGAAATGATTGAGAAAATCGTCGTGCATGAGTGCAGCTATGACGAGAACGGCACCCGCAGGCAGGACATTGAGATTTATTACAGCTTTGTCGGCAAGATTGACTTGCCCGAAGCCTAACCGCCCGACCTATCCGACACAATGGCCAAGTGTCGGATAGGAACGGCAAAATTTTTTGCACTTCTATTGCTTCTTTATCACACATAAGCAAATACTCACGGCATATATTTTTAATTTGCTCGGTTTTATTCTTTTTCATAGGTATAATTACAATAAATTCAACTGATCGAATACGCCATAGTATATTCCATATCGTGACATAAACAGCTTATTTTCTTAATTGATCCTTTGATATTTCCAACATATTCATTAAGAATTTTCTCATTTTTTTCAATTGGGATACACCCCAATTATTTCTCGGATCATTGATATAAAGCGTTTTTTCATTAAAAGAATAGCCCGTTCTGAATTCAAAATCATATCTGGAAGCAATTGATATACTGTTTAAAAACTTATAGAAATCTTCGGATGTTTTGTTTACACAAAGCATAACGGAAAATGTTCTTGTATAGGTCAGCCACTCATTTTCTCTTTTCGTGCACTGCTTCAAAAGGTTTGAAGCTTTTTTTAATGCAACATCAACCTTTTCACCGGCAGAATCTATGAGCACAAAGTATGAAAGCGAAAAGCCGCGCCTTTTCAAAAACACAAAAGCCTTTTCATTGCCATCCGAATCCGATTGCACAAGTTGATATTTATTTGCCGATAATTTTTCAGACAGCTTTGAAAACAATTCATCAAAATTCTCATAAAAAATCTCAGCTTTATCAAGCCCTTTTAGGTTTGATTTAAACAAACCCTCATTCGGAAATTTTTTCTTTGCTATAAACGGTATAATTATTATAGGTGCACCATCCAAAAAAAGCAAAGCATATAAAACCTTCAGATAAACATCCTTTTTTGCCTCATCTATAATAGGACCGGGAAAAATTATAAACATAAGAATATGCCCACCGAAAAATATTATAAAGCCGAGGACTGTGCATATTTTCATGATCGTTTCAAGCTTTTTCATGCTATGCCGCCTCCTCTTCAACATGTCGGTGGGTTGTTAGTTAATAAAAATTGCATTTGCCGTGCTGCATTACAGATATCATCCGCGGGGTGAAGCGTTGATTTTCCAAAGCCTCAAATAGCGCCTTTCTTTTTCCGTCATAAATGCAAGCTCGGAAATATCGCTTATTTTTGCGTAAGCGAAACCGTCCTCAAATCCGTATTCATCAATTATTTTGAATTTACATTCATCATCGCCGACGCTTTCGGGGAAACCGATAATATTATAATCGTCGTTTTCCAAAAGCTTAACCGAAACGATTTCTTTTCTGCCGAGTGCCGTTTCCAAAAGAGATTGCATAATACGATCGTCGTCAATATCCTTTGATATATGGGCATAATCGTCCCGATCGCAAAGCTTTTTGATTTTTTCGATATATTTTGTTTCGGTTTGAATTTGCGAAATTCTGTTGACGGAATATGCAACAACGCCGATTTGATCGCCGTTTATCGAAAATGCGCGGAAAGCAAACATATCATCGCTTAGCGCAACAATGTTTCCCACCTGAAACACATCCGTTTCACCGTCTGTATAAAACTCGGCAAATTTTTGTGTTTTGTAAAGTTCTTTTAAAATACTGATCATGTGATTATCCCTTTCTGTTTTATTCGGCATTGTTTTGCCTGTTCTTTTTAAATTGCTTTATAATCGATATAATGGCAAGCGTCACAAAAATTATTACAATAACCAACCAAAAAGCACTGCTTATCGCTTTTGAATTACCGACATCATAAAGCACGGTGCTGTTTCCGTCTGCACTTGTTGCCACCAGCCTTGAATAAGACGATTGGATATAGTTTAGCGGTCCTAAATTATTATCAATTTTATATTCCGTGCCGCCTGCATTTCTGGTTGCGGAATGCACTGTATTATTCCAATACGAATTATTTTCGGCAGTGTCTTTAACGGCAAAAACGCCGAGCACTTTTCCCTGCGAATCAACTTGTGCCAAAACAGAAGCACGAACGAGATAAACATTTAAACAATCCCCGTTCCATTCAACGCCGAAACTGCCGTCTGCCTCAAAGCTTAAAGCATAAAGGAAATCACCGGTTGACGAATATATCGCAACGATTTTGTCGGCAGATTTTTCACTGCCTATTGCTATTTGCCCGCTTTCATTCACATCAAAGCACTTTATCGGCATTTTTTCCGGCGCTGAATCGAGGCGTTTAAATGCGATGTTTGAAATTATTTTTTCACTTTTCTGTTTTGATAATTCTTCCGTATCAAATCCACTTGTCATCGCGAAAGCGGAAAACACAGGGAGTGCAATTATTATTAAAGATATAAATATGCTGAATAATTTTTTCATTTTTTGTTCCTGCATTTTATCATTTTCGTTGCTTAATACAGCCGTAAAGGAAATATGCCGCAAATCCAAAGCAAACAATCAAACAACCTAAAAGCAAGATTGATTTAAAAGAAATAATACCCGAATTTTTCATTGCAAGAATTACCGTTATCAGCAAAACAGCAAAAAGAACAAAAGCCGTCATAAAATATTGAAAATAAACATGCTTAAAATAGCCGGTTCGGTATTCAAACAGTTCATTAAAATTTCTGTTTTCCCCAGTAATTCTGAAAATATTGTATTTAGTGTGAACGGTTGATATTTCGTTTGCCGAATATTCGGAAAGCAATTGCTGCCGATATTCATGCATTTTTAAATTATTATCATTCGCCATACTGTAAATTACAATATACTCGGCATCCTTCGGAACAGATTTCGAGAAATAATAAAAACAAGAGTATTTTACACTTTGCAGTCTCCAACCGGCAAGCTCAAATTCATGCAAACGCTTTTCTAATTTATGTAAATTCCAAAGTGGGCAAAATAATAATTTTTTCATTTTATATGCTTTATTTAATGCTTTTGATTCTGTATCTTCTCAGCATGGCAAGCAAATGGCCCGAGCTGAGGATTGTTTTTTCAAATAAAATGGTGTGATAACCGGTTTTTATAACCACGAATGAGCCTTTTGATTTATACCAAAGGCGATTGCCGTTACATTTTCTTTATTTTCCCTTGAAACAATGCCTCAAATTCATCAAGCGAGCCTTGGGAAAGCAAATCTTTTTGGCAAATAAAGGCAGGAGAATATTTAAAAAATCCTGCAAGAATCAATTCATAATATTCGTCGCAATCCTTAACATACTTAATTTGCTGTGTGCCGATGCTTTGAGTAACGGCATCGGAAACATAAGTGATTGTGCCATTTTTAACCGTTATATTTTTCGGAACAAATTTATCCTTTGCCAATTTTGATTTAAGGCACGGCAAAATAACGGAAAGAGCCACTAAAAGCGGCACAACTATGCACAAAATATACTTTACGGGCATTATAAAACAGCAAATGAAAAACCAACACGGCAATCCGCAATCAAGGAAAAAAACATATGTAAACAGATTTTGCTTAAAAGCTCTTTTTCGGTAATTTTTCAGCGTGTTGCCTGTTAAGCGGCCGTTAAACTCTATTGTGCCGGATTCTGCGGCCGTTTCATTTTTTGCGCATTCTTCTTTAATCTCGTTTGAGGACGGCACAGCCGCGTTTTTTGTTGACTTCGGGCGCATTCTCTTAATTTTGCCCTCAAACAAGCTTTCAAATTCTTCAAGCGTGCCTTTGGAAAGCAGGCTTTTTTTGGCAAACGAAGCGATAGCTGTAACCGCGTAAATAGAACACAAAATAGTAAAATTCGCCGTAATCACGAACTTCTTTCACATCTTTCAAGCACCTGCGTTCCGCCACGGCATTACTTCTGCTTACGATAGTGTCGTCTTCAATAAACACTTTTTGAGGAGTGATTTTTTCTTTTTCCTTTTTCGTTTGAATGTTTGGCAATGAAATCGTAATCACAAACAAAATCGCATATGAAATGATTATTATATGCAAATTTCCAATAATATCAACATCGCCGAATATCATTTGCATTATTGCGGGAATAAGAATGAATCCAATTATCAATGTAGGACCAACCCATGTTTGTTGAAGCCTGACAATTCGTTTGCAAAAGAACTTTTGAGACGCTCCTGTTAAATAGCCGTTAAACTCTATCATCATATCACCTTTCATATATAAACCGAACGCAGTATTTATTCGTTTTTCCATTCAATGGGTTCCATGTTCACAAAATACATAGGACCGAACACCATTGCCTCTAAATTAAACGCCAATATTCCTATAGCAGCAGCTTGTTGCCCTGCCATAAGAGTTGCAAGGCATGCCGCACCGCCAAACATGGCCATTTGAGCACCCACAGCCACAGCAACGCCGCCCAATGCAACCACAGCACCTCCAACCGCAGCACCTACCGTGGCTCCGATAAAAATATTCATAGCTATTTCTTTAGCCTGCAATTTTTCATCTTTTTGAGCATTTGCTTTAGCTGCCGTGCTTTGATTTTTAGAACCGGATTTGGAATTTTTTGAAGAGGATGAAGAACTTTTACTTCTGCTTTTGCCCGGTGTGTTATTCGGATACTTGTTCTTTTCCTTTTCTTCATTGGCTTTGTAGTTAGAAAATGCCGTCTTATAGGCATTTGTTTTACGAACAGCACCTATAATTGCTCCAGCAAGTGAAAATGCACCGATTACTAACAAAGCAACAAGCCATCCGGCAAAATCTCCGTCTTGATCAAGCATGTTTGCCGGATTATTCAAACAATATGAAAACATGTTTTTATCAAGCACGCTTTGCCCTGTTTGAACATAGCCGTCTGCATTGATAAAGCGGCACATATCGGGGGAATAGTAGCGCGTGTTGAGGAAATACCATTCCGTTTCAAAATCGAAGTAATAACTGCGATAGCGGATTGGGTTTTGCTCTGCAAGAGCAGTGTTGCCCGTGATTTCCGTAACCTTGCCCCATGAATCGTAAGCGTATTCCGCAAGCACATTGCCATCCTTATCCGCGATTGCCGTTACATCATTTTGAGCATTTTTGATATAGTAATACTCTGTGCCGTTGAGGATGAAGCCGAAGATATCCGAATTGTTATCATACATAAACACAAGCGTATCGTTGCCTGATTTTTGCCCCGCGAGGATATCGCCGTTGTAGACAAACTCGGTTTTAACTCCGTTTACGGTTTTGGAAATTCGGTTTCCATCGCCGTTATAGGCATATTCAATTGTGTTTTCGCCGTCTGCAATGCTTTGCAGCTGCCTGCCGAGCCATGTGAGCTGTTTGCTGCCGATTGAAAGCGGATTACCGATTTCATCATATGCAATCTGCGTGCCGTTAAAATCCGTGAGCAAATCGGACCATACGGAATCCGTGTAACTCCATGTTTTTGTATCGGTCGGCTCTCCAAGCTCGCCAGTGGTGTATTCATATTCCTTTTGCTCGGTTATATTTCCGTTTGTGTAGGAATATGTTATCGTTTTGCCCGCTTTTTCATCATTAACTCTTGTTAATTGATTAAGGCTGTCGTACTCATAGCTTACGGTAGTTGTGCCGTTTGCCACGCTTATGATATTGCCGAGCTTATCATATTCATACGAATATGTGCCCGCCGGGGTTTCAACGGATTTAACAAGCGTGGTTGTGCGCTTTTCCGCCGCGCCCTCCGCTTTGGCGATTTCATAATTTTCGTAAGCATATTTTATGCCGAACGAATTGCCGCCAAAGTTTTTTTGCGCCAATCTGCCGAGATTATCATAAGCAAAACCGAGCTTTTCGCTTCCGTTCCACTGCACGGAATATACCTGATCCGGCATTTCGCCGTTTTTCAAACTGCCGTAAGCATAGCCGATTTCCTGCCTGCCGAGCGGCGAAAAATGCGTTATGCCCGTTAAATAATTTGTTTTATCAGCATATTTAAAATCCGTGCTGGATATTAAATTAAGGTCGCTTTTTCCCGTGGCCGCATATTCACGCTGAGAAACAACTCGCTCTGCAAGGTCATAAACAAATTTGGTGTTTGTGCCCGTGAAAAAGTCTGTTATCTGCGCAACGGAGCCGTTGCTGCCATAGGAATATGTTACCCTTTGATTTTCGCTTCCATTATATCGCTTTTCCGTTTGGCGGTCAAACTTATCATACGAAAACTCAACCGTGTCGCCGTTTCCGTAGGTTTGCTTTGAAAGCAGACCCGCGCCGTTATATTCAAGCTCGGAGAGCGTGCACCAAGCATTGCCGTTGCCGACTCTGTTTGCCGTTGTTCTGCCGAATTTGTCATACAAAAAGCTGTATTGCAGTGCGCCGTTTACATTTATGCTTTGCAGGCGATCGTTTTCATATTCATAGCTGTTTGTTACTCCCGCAGAGGAAACGGAGAGCAGGGAGTTATTATTTTCGTCGTATGCATACTGCGTGGAAACGCCGTTTGCATTCGTTACGCTTTGGAGCGTGCCTTTATTTTCATCATAGGAATATACGGTTTCGTTATTCCTTTCATCCGTTGTTTTGGCAACGAAGTTTTGGCTTTGCGTATATTCCGTTTGAGTGGATATGGTGTATTCATCCGTTTGTTCATAAGGATAAAAATACCATTTTTGCGATTCGGCGGGGCTGTTATTATTGCAGGCGGACTGCTTAAGCACTCGCCTGTCTTTAATTTCCTTATCGCCGAACTGCCCGTCGAGGCACATTTTGAAACCCGAAGCTTCGGTGTAAGCAACGAAGCTGCCGTCGTCCTGCTTAACAAGCTTAAATCTTTGCGCGTTTGACTGATTGCCTGCGTGAAGCTGCAATTCAGTGCCCGATGCCGCAGACGCGCTTTTAACATCCATATATGCGGCCCTGAACGCCGAGGCTCTTAAATAGAACACATCCGTTTTGCCCGAAACCGCTTCGGGAGTCCATGTGAGCTTGCGCGAGGAATTATAGTTTGCCTCCGCTCGGATATACGGCGTGGTTTTAACCGTTTGATGCACTTCGCACGAATCGATTGCATGCCCGGAATAGGCATTTATCAATATATATTCCTTGCCGCTTTCGATTTTTTGTGCGGGCTTTCTGGAAACGGTTGTTGCCTTTGTTAAATTGCCCTTATTATCATAGGTAAAGCCGTATTCAAGCCCGTCGGACGACAAAGCATTAGTAAGCTGCTTTTTATTATTATAGTTATACAGATACTTACTGCCCGAGGGATTAAGCATTTTTGCCATCTGATTTCCGTAATAGGAAAAGGTGGAATTGCTTTTTGCCAAATCCACAACGGAGGAAACATTGCCGTTTGAATCGTAATCATAAGTTTGGCCGTATTGCTCTTTATAGCAAAACGCGCCTGTTTGATAAGCGTTGTTTACATTATGGTCGTATGTAAACACAACGGAGATATTGCCGTAATCCTGTGGCATAACGATTTGATCCGCCAAAAACTGCCACTGATTTTTAACATCCGGGTTAAAATATTTATTTATGCAACCGAGCCATTTGCCGTTATTATCGTAATAATCGATTGCTATTTCAAAGTGCGGCTTATAGCTTTCGGAATCCTTAACCCCGTTCAGCGGAGCGGAAAAGGCATAGCCCCATGCACCGTAGGAAAAAACATCACCCTTTTTGCCGGAAACATTTAAATATTGCCTTTGCCTTTTATAATCGCCCTCAACCGAGCCTGTGAGCTTGCCGCATTTTGCAAAGCCGTTGAGCCCCGCCCAGGTTACGGAGCTTGTGCCGCTGCCGAAATTTTCCCAAGCCGTCAAGCCGTTGTCAAACGAGGAATTTTCAACAATATTAAAGGTGCTTGCGTTATCGCTTTTTTCAAGCTGCACATCATCAAACCACACGGTGCCGTAAGCGTCAGGCCCAAAGCCCATATTCACTTTAAGCGTTGCGCCCGCGGGCAAATCAAAGGTTACGCTTCTGCGTTCCCAGCCGTTTGTGGCATTTGTTTTTTCAATCAGCTTGCTGTAAACATATTTGCCGTTTGAATCATAAACCTCGGCAAACATTTGCGCACCGCCGCCGGGAATGGTTTTTCCGTCCGTATAAATATAGGCGGAAAAGGTGTATGTGCCCTGCGGCAGATTATTATGATTTTGAACCGCATTAACGCGGCCGCCGTTTGAAGCGGATTTTGTGACTTTAAGGGAAGCGTCCGTTATATTTTTCTTGGCGGCGTCTATTGAAACGGATGCGCCGGAGGAATTATTCGTATAAGTCCAATACCCGGCATAGCCCCTTGTGAAGCCCGGGTTTGTAATATAGTTTACGGTGCTTTTTAAAACGCGGGATTCGGAAATCAGCTTATTTGCCTTGCCGCTTGTGTTGTTGCCGCCGGCAAGCTTAAAGAACTGCGCAGAGCCGTCCGTATTTGAAACCGTTCCCGTGGTTTGGGCATAATCGTTAAACTGATATGTGTAGCTTCTGCCCTGCAAATCCGTAACTTCCGTTTCATTTTGCAGGTATTTAAAGGAATAGCTTTCAAGCGCGGTATTATCCGCGGAGCACCATTTCAGCTCTTTAACCCTTTTTTGCTCGGAGCCGTCATAATCAACGCACGCCTTTGTGCCGTCTATCCCGGCGATATATTTAATAAGGTGCGAGCCGTTCCAGCTTATTTCAACATTTTTACCATCTGCAAACGAAACGGCGGTTAAATATCCGTTTTGATATTTAAACTCGGTTTTTCTGCCGGCAGGGTCGGTTATTCCGGCAACCTGCCTTGCTGTGTTCGGCGTGTAGTCAAAAATATATTTTCTGCCTGCGCCGTCCGTTATTGAAGTGATGCGCGAATTATCATCGTATTGAACGGTTGAAGACACACCCGACGGGTTTTTGATTCTGCTGAGGCGCCCCTTATTGTCGAAATACATTTTATTATCGTCTTTATCCGTTACAACGCAATTCGCTTCGGGCGCGCTTGAATCGGAACCGACGGATATAACATCAAGTGTGTATCCGAGGCCGTCTTCATCCTTGCCGGATGAGGTGTTGCCGTTTTCAAAATAAGACCAATGAATTGTGCCATCGGCATCATTAAGATAATATTTATAGCCGTTATCCCAAAAAGTGCCGCCCTGCTTAACAATGTATATCTGATAATTGGTTTGAATACGATTGCCGAAATCGGCATATTTGGCAGCTTCTTTATTTGAATTATAAACAAGCGAAAGGTTAACAGGCATTAAGCTGCCGCCCGCATCCTGCGTTACCGGCTGAGAAAAAACAAGATTGCCATTATAATTATTAACGCTTGCCGTGCCGCCGCGGCCTGCCGCCGTATCCGTGAACGACCAGTAATCCTCGTAGCCCGACATATTGCGATAAGACACCGTCATTACCGGCCTGTTATTCGGATAAGTGGTGTAGTTTATCGAATAAAACCAAGCCTTTGCCGCAGCCGTTTTGGTGGTTGTTAAGGACAAGCCGTAGTTACTGCTTTTATCCTCATACCAACTGCGCACCATATCCGTGATTTCAACCTCGCGGAATTTGGTCAAATCCGTTTTTTCCGTAAGCATCAAATAATCGGAAATATCGGAGGCGCTGTGAGGGCCGTTGTTCCATGTTACCGTTTTTTCGTTCCAATCTTCAACAAGCCTTTTAACATTTACGGGAAGCCCAACCTCGCATTTGCGCAGGCCGAGATACAATTTTGCATCCACAACCTTATCGGCAATACCGAGCGCGGGCAATTCCGTGAATTTCATATAGCTTTCGGTTTGACCGTAGCCGTAAATATTGCCCACATAAAGGCTGCCCATATCGTCCGTGCCGGAGGCTTTATAGCATTTATTCGGATTTTGGGACGATACGAATGCCGATTGAACATTTTTTGCGCTTTGCTCTGTTTTAAGCACAGGGTCAACCGTAACGGGATATTCCCTGCTCTGCTCATTCAGCCAAGCTTCATCAAGCGTTGTTTTAACCGTGAAGGTGTTGTTGTTACTTTCAATCAGCGCAAGCGTTATCCCCGCAGAAGCATTGCCCTGCGCGTCTTCCATAAAAGGCGCGGTTAAAGTGTATATCACCTTACCGTCGGAATCCCGCATTTCTATTGTTTTATCGTCAATCTGAACGGGAACAAGGCCGTTTGACTTATAAACCGATGTGAAATCGCTCGGCGATTTATCGCTTTTCAGAATAATATTTTCTTTAATTCCGGCAGGGCCGAGAATATATTGAAAATCCGTGCCTTTATAAACATTTTTATAGTCAACGGTTGAGGTGAGATTTTCCAAAACCGTCGGGTCGCCGCTCACCTCGTTTTTCTCGATTTGCGCAGTGCTTTTTTCGGCATCTACATAATACCAGGAAATTTCATAGCCGTCTTTTTCAAGGCGAACAAATTTTTTGCCGTTCGTTTTTTTGGAAAGCCTTACGCTGTAATCGGCAGTGTGATTTACCAAATCCTTATTTTTAACAATTCTGCCCGCATTTTCATCATCATCTGCACTCGTTTCCGAAAGAGTGTTATCATAATCCACCCATCTGCCGTTTTGCTCAAAATGCACGGGCGTCAAATACTGCGCAGCCTGCACAGTGCCGTCGCTCATACGGAAATACTTTGTGCTTTCATCGCGCATACTCGTATCTTCATACAGAACATACGCATCTTCGGCGGAGGAATCTTCTGTTGTTTCGGATTCCTGTGCCTGCGATTCTGCCTCAGCGGCGATATTTTGCTGCGAAGCCATTATCGAAACTGGGCTTGCAACCGTTAACACGGCTAAAATTATTGCAATAACCGCCTGCATGGTTTTGAACTTTTTATTCATATATTTATTCCTTTATTCGGGATTTTTAATTCTTACGAATTTATTTTACCATTTTTTGACAAATAAGCAATAGAAAATAATAAAATCACAATATATTTGTACAGAATTTTATGTTTGTTTGGAATTTTAAGCAACAAATCAAAAAATTCAGGCGAAGCGGCACGCTGTGTAAAGAAGAATGCGCCCCAAGCGGCGTACTCCGTAAAGACCGATTGCTCAATAAATCAAACAAGCGGCAAAATACTGCCTTAAAATGCAGTGAAGGCGGCAGATTATGATTTTAAAGTAGACACTTTGTGCGGCATATGATACACTTTTATTAAGCAAACGCAGGAGGCGCCCATAAAAAAGGTTGCACGGTAACTTCGATTATGATTACGGCCCTCGCTGCCGTTGCAGGCCGCTTATAGGCTCTGCACTTGCCGAGCAGATGGACGGCGCAATTTTGCTTGCGCTGATTTCGGAAATCACCTGCATTATTTACACAATTGATAATCGCGATGAACAGCGCACACCCAAACAACAAATATTTTAACGGCTACACACCGTTATATATATCCGCCATTAAAACACATTTTAAAAATCGCATTCAAAGCGGTGGATCACAAAGATGAGCAATGATTTAAAAGCAATAAAAATCACATATGCCGAAGCTGAACGCCGCGACAAAAGCAAAAAGCTGCTTCGCAAAATCCGCTGCCGCATTAAAGGCGGTTCCGTTCACGATGAGCTGTTTTTTTCATTTAAGGCTCTGCTCGGCGGCAGACGTTCAAAAAGCAACGTCCGTGCATTTTGGCGAGCCGCTGTTTCATATTTTTTCTCAAGCACACTTGCAAACAAATTATTATTTGACGAAGCTTGCGAGGAAAGCAAATTTGAAGATCCGTTTTGCCCACGTGAAAATTCATGCATGTATCACTGGACGGCAATTGAAAACGCCGCCGGCATAACAAAGCACGGGATTTTACCCATGGGCAATTCAAAATATGTTTATATAACGGATGACCCCGAATTTATCGCAAAATCAGGCTATCTGCATTGGAAGGTGCTTGCGGCAAAAAAAGACACGATATTTGTGCCGATTAAAATTGACGCACACGCCCTTGCGACGGAATACGAAATCATGAAGGTGTTTTCCCGCCATGAATACGCGGTTAAACACATTCCGCCCGAATTTATAATAAACGAACAGTCAGGCACATCAAAAAGCGGCACATAAAAGCTGATACGGCGCACCCCGTGCAGGCAGGCAACCGTATCCGTTTATTATTTTGATTGCCCGAAAGATATATTTATCGGTTTAGACCGTAAAAGCCGATAAAAGCGCAGAAAGCGGAAAGCTCAAATCGCCGTTCAAAGCTTTTGGCAGTGCGGCACAGCGGCGGCGGATATTCAATCGCCGCAAATCGAATGTTTAAAAGCCGAATGAATTTTTGCGTATTTTTTATTGCGGATATTGATTTTATGCTTTCTTTGCTTTATAATGTGTAAGTACAGACGGTTGTACGCTCGTGCAGCCGTCTTATTGTTTTTATCGGCATTACGGAGAGGAAATATGTATAAAATCGGATTTGACAATGACAAATATTTAAAAATGCAATCCACAAGAATTCGCGAGCGAATTTGTGAATTCGGCGGCAAGCTTTATTTGGAATTCGGCGGCAAGCTTTTTGACGATTACCATGCTGCAAGGGTGCTTCCCGGCTTTGAGCCGGACAGCAAGCTTCAAATGCTGCTTCAACTGAAGGATGAAGCAGAAATCGTGATAGTTGTCAGCGCCGAGGATATTGAAAAGAGCAAGGTTCGCAGCGATTTGGGCATAACTTACGATGTTGATGCCTTGCGCCTTGCAAAAGCATTCACAAAAAAGGGGCTTATGGTGGGCAGCGTGGTGCTCACAAAATATGCCGCCCATCCCAAGGTGTTGCGCTTTGAGGAAAGGCTTGCCGACGCCGGCATTCCCGTTTATCACCATTATTTGATAGACGGTTATCCCTCAAACATTTCAAACATAGTAAGCGACAACGGCTACGGCAAAAACGATTTTATCCGCACCGAAAGGCAGCTTGTGGTTATCACGGCACCCGGCCCCGGCAGCGGAAAAATGGCGGTTTGCCTTTCGCAGCTTTATCATGAAAACAAGCGCGGAGTTAAAGCCGGATATGCAAAATTTGAAACTTTCCCGATTTGGAATCTGCCGCTTCGCCACCCGGTTAATATGGCTTATGAAGCAGCAACGGCTGATCTTAACGACATAAATATGATTGACCCGTGGCACTTGGAGGCATACGGCAAAACAACCGTGAACTACAACCGCGATGTTGAAATTTTCCCGGTGCTTAAAGCCACTTTTGAAAGGATGTACGGCACCTGCCCGTATAAATCGCCCACGGATATGGGTGTTAACATGGCAGGAAACTGCATTTTTGATAATGATGCAGTTTCCGAGGCATCGCTTCAGGAAATCGTGCGCAGATACTACAATGCGGTTAAAAACGCCGCAAAGGGCGCGGGAAACAAAGAAGAAATTTACAAGCTTGAGCTTTTAATGAATCAGGCCGGCATAAGCGCTGAAAGCAGACCGTGCGCCGCAGCGGCGCATGAGCTTGCGGCAGAAACCGACCAACCCGCGGCGGCCGCAGAGCTTAAAGACGGCACAATCGTTACCGGCAAAACCTCCGCTCTGCTGGGCTGTGCATCGGCAACTCTTTTAAACGCGCTCAAGCACCTTGCGGGAATTAACGATGATGTGCTTTTGATAGGCCCCGATGTTATCAAGCCGATTCAAGAGCTTAAAATCAACCACCTCGGCAACAAAAATCCAAGGCTTCACACGGACGAAGTGCTGATTGCGCTTGCGATTTCCGCCACAGCAGACGAAAATGCGGCAAAAGCGATGCACAAGCTTTGCGAGCTTAAGAACTGCGAGATGCATTCCTCCGTTTTACTTGCGCAGGTGGATGAAAATGTGCTTAAAAAGCTCGGTGTTCGCCTGACGAGCGAGCCGGCAAAAAAATAAACAATCAATCGGCATTTTAAGCAGTCGGGAGTCGAACCCGATATGCCTAAAACGGGACGACGCGGCGACTTTTCGCATTTTCGCCCTTGGCGTGCGTTAGCACGCCTTTGATTGCAAAAACATATAACAAACAAAAATATTTAAGGAGGACTATATCAATGAAAAAGCCAAAGTACATATTCGTTACCGGCGGCGTTGTGAGCGGGCTCGGCAAGGGCATAACCGCGGCATCGCTGGGCAGACTTTTGAAATCGCGCGGCTTAAAGGTTACGGCGCAAAAGCTTGACCCGTATCTTAATGTTGACCCCGGCACGATGAATCCCGTTCAGCACGGCGAGGTTTTTGTTACGGACGACGGCGCCGAAACAGACCTTGACCTCGGCCACTATGAAAGATTTATTGACGAATCGCTTTCTCAAAATTCCAACTTAACCTCGGGCAGAGTTTATTGGAAGGTTATAACAGATGAAAGAAAGGGCGTTTACGGCGGCCAAACAATTCAGATTATTCCGCATGTTACAAACGAAATCAAAAAATCGATTTACAGAAACGCGGAAACGGGCGCCGATGTGTGCTTCGTTGAAATCGGCGGCACGATAGGCGATATCGAAAGCCAGCCGTTTTTGGAGGCCATTCGCCAATTTTCGGTTGAATACGGCAGAGAGAACTGCCTTTTCATTCATGTTACGCTTGTTCCCTATCTTGCGGCTTCGGACGAGCTTAAATCAAAGCCCACTCAGCACAGCGTTAAAGAAATGCTTGCGCTGGGTATTCACCCGGATGTTATCGTGTGCCGCACGGAGCACCCGCTTACCGATGATATAAGAAATAAAATCGCGCTTTTCTGCAATGTGGAAAAAGAATGCGTTATTGAAAACAACAACTGCGATATTCTTTACGCCGTTCCCATGATGCTTCACAAAGAAGGGCTTGACACGGTTGCCGTTAAAAAGCTTGGGCTTGAATGCGGCGAGCCGGATCTTTCGGGCTGGCAGGAAATGCTTGACGCACTTCGCAACCCCGTGCAAACCGTTAAAATCGGCATGGTAGGCAAATATGTGGAGCTGCACGACAGCTATATTTCCGTAAACGAAGCACTGAAGCACGGCGGAATCGAAACAAGATCCGCGGTTGATATTCATTGGATTGATTCCGAAAGCCTTGAGGGCGACGATGTTGATTTGGACGCTGTTTTAGGCGATATGGACGGTATTCTTGTTCCCGGCGGCTTCGGCAGCAGAGGCATAGAGGGCAAAATCAAGGCGGCAAACTATGCCAGAACGCACAATGTGCCCTATCTCGGAATTTGCCTGGGCATGCAGATTGCCGTTATTGAATTTGCAAGAAATGTGCTTGGCTATGCAGACGCCAACTCCGCAGAAATCAACCCCGCAACCACACACCCTGTTATTGACATTATGCCGGAGCAAAAAGATATTGAAGAAATGGGCGGCACAATGCGCCTCGGCCAATACCCCTGCGTGCTTAACCCCGAATCGAAATCATACGGGCTTTACGGTGCGTCCATGATTTATGAGCGCCACCGCCACCGCTATGAGGTAAACAATGATTACCGCGAAGATCTGCTGAATCACGGTGTGCTTTTTGCCGGCACTTCACCGGATAACCACATTGTTGAAATGATGGAAATCCCCGAGCACCCATGGTATGTGGCATGCCAATTCCACCCCGAATTCAAGAGCAGACCCAACAAACCGCACCCGCTTTTCCGCGGCTTCGTTACTGCAGCGGCAGAGCACAAAAAGGCAAAATAAAATCGCCTGATATATACAAGATATATACAATTTTATAAACACTTAAAGCCGGAGATGTTTAAAACACCTCCGGCTATTCTGCAAAAATATTTAATTGGATTTATCGGCGGTAAGCCGTATTCTAATCGTCGTTACCGTAAAAAAATCAACTGTTTTGCTTTCGCCCGCGGCAAAATAAATTTCTTGCATTTCGCCGCCGCAGGTGATTTTAAGCGTTTGTTCCCTGTCGGAAGTTATAACGGCAGAAACCGAGCCTTCGTTCCATTCGAGTGAAGTGACCGTTGCGCGACAGCGCGCTTTAACACCCGTTATTTTTCCGCTTTCAAAGCCGCTTTCCGGCAATGCGGGCAGGAATTCTATTGAAGCTTCGTCCGAATAAACAAGTGCCTCGTTGATTATGCCCAAATAGCCGATGGCAAAATCCGTGCAATAGCAGCTGCCGCGGTCGTAATCATGATTTGTCATAAGCGAATCATAGCGAATTTTATGATTTGAAAGCTTGAGCAAAGCCTGAGTGAGGCTTTCGGAATCCTTGAGCCTTGCCGCGATAAGCGAGCGGTGCACCAGAGCATGCGAAGCTTCGTTTTCACTTGTGCGGTTTGCGATTGCCTGAAGGCTTGCCTTTTTCAAACCCGAATTATTTTGAGTTTCAAACAGCGGCCACGCCACATAAAGATGGCTTAAATGGCGGTGCTCATTATTTTCTTCAAACGTCGTTGTGGCCCATTCCTTTAACGCTCCCGTATCATCATAAATATACGGCGGTAACTTATCTTTTAAATTCTGCCATTTTTCGGTGCTTTCCTGCGGGGAAACATCGTTTGAAACCACAATAAGCATATTCAGATTATCCCTGCACGCCGCAATATCTATTGTACAATTTGCATCAGACGGGCTTGGGTAATTTTTTGGATTATTTTCGGGCGAATAGCTCGGCAAAATGCAATAGCTTTCATCCGCCGCAAGCTCCGTTTTGCCCCTTTCGTAATGAATTGAGCCGTCCGCCGCGGTGTAATACTCGGCAGTTAAAAGCTGCTGCCAGTAATTTGCTGATTTTATAAGCAAAGGATAAAGCACATCCTCCTCAAGCTTTAAATACCCGCGCTCTTCAAGGGCGGATATTTGCGAATCGGTTAAATCCGCCTCCGTAGGCGAAAGCACGCTGCGAAGCTTATTCAAATTGATTTCATCGCACAGCGGGATATCGATATCGCCGTAGCAAAGCAGAGTTTCATAAAGCGGCTGAAGCATCCACGACGCACCTGCATTCCAATATCTGAACGGATAAGGATAGCAGGTTTCGGTTATAACGGCCTTATCGCCGTCCGTATTAACGGGCGCCTGAATCGCATCCGCAAAGCCGTGGGTTGCATAGGCATTTTCCTCCCAATCGGGCATTTGGCGCAAAAGGAAATAAGTGTAGCCTATCGGTGCGCTTTGAATATTGCCCGTGTTTAAAGAAGAGGTTTGCAAATTCACATTGGCATCCATTGTGTATTTACTGCCCCAGCCCGTGTTCCATTCGCCCGTCCACATTCCGTAAAGGCGGCTTGTTGAATAGCCGCTGCAGCAAAGATAAGCATATCTGCCCGCATAATAAGCCCTTTGAGCAAGTGCCGAATTAAGGCTTTTTTTGCCCTTTTGAGCGGTGAGCAAATCCTCGTTTGCCAAATAATCGTTTTCACCGAGGGAAAGAGTTACGGCATCAAACTGAGGGCTGTAAATTTTTAAATGATTTTGCAGAGCCGTGTCATAATCAAAGCCCGCATCGGATTTGTATTTTTCCGCCACGGCTTCAAGCTTTTTAACCGCGGAATCAACAACGTCAAAATTATTTTGCGCTTCAAAATCGGAATATTCGCCCATATCATAAGTGCGCTCGCTGACGGCAATCAAATAAACACTGCCAGCGTCCGTAATTTTAACGGCGGAATTATCGCCGCTGAACTGCGATTCTGAAAATGATTTTTCCTCATTTACCTTTTCTTTTGTGCCGCCGTCAGAAACAATATAAACCGCGGTAGTGTAGCCGCCACGCTTCAATTCGCTGTTTTCGTAATCGGGATAATGCGCCGCAAGGGCAAGCCAATTGCCGCCGCTTTCTGCAAGCTTTTTATATTTTAAATCCGTTTCATTTCCGCTTCCGAAATTCGCAAACGCGGAAATATCGTCAAACGAAACGGTTAAATCAAGCTTTGCACCGCCCGCGTCGATTTTTATAATCGAAACGCCGTCTGCAAATGAAGTAAACGCCGTGCGGGTGACGGTGCCGTTTTTATCCGAATATTTAACGCCCGTTTCGGCGGTTTCGTAATCCGTATATCTTAAATAATCTTTAGCCTTGCCTTTTTGCGAGGATATGCGAAGTTCGCCGCCGGGGTGATAGCCGTAAACATCATCGTAGCTTGCATCGTCAACAATATCTTTGCCGCTTACTATGCTTTGCTTAACCGTTTCCAGCTCATCAAAGGTTTGCGGGCAGGTGCGCGCGTTTTCATTCGGCAAAATAAAGTGCATATTTTGAAAAATATATGTATCCTCATACGGTGCGCCGCTTGTAACAAAGCCGCAAAGCCCGTTGCCGGACACCATTCCCTGCCGCCAAGATTTTGTTTTGTTTGTTTTATCGGCTTTAAGCTCGGTATATTCGCGGCTGTAGCTGATTTTAGACGGATCTGTGAAAATGCTTTCGATTTCCTGCGTTAAAGAAGCTTTTGAACCGCCCTCACTGCACGAAGCAAGCGGCAGCACCATAGCCGCGCTCAAAAGAACGCAAAGCGCTTTTTTTATAAATTTTTTCATAACTCCCTCCGATATTTTGAGCCGCGCGGCGGCAATTATAATATTATTTTATCATTTAAAAGGGAAAAAAGCTATGGTATTTATTCACAGATACAAAGGCTATTATTTGTGCAATTATGATTTCGGCTTTGCTTTAAGGCAAGTGTATTTTTCCCATGGCTCACGGGCAGCATGATTACGAAAAAAATCAAAAACGGCAAATTCTTTTCATTCATGCTTATCGGCGCATTTTCGATTTTGCTGAGCGCGGTTGTGCTTTTATCTTACCTGATTTCAAAAATTCCGCAGCTCGGCGAAACGGGAATTTGGATTTCAATTTCTATAAGCCGGTTTTGGCAGACGCCGCCGGAATTATTCATCACCCTGCCCCAAAAAAGAAAATCGCCGTTGGGGCGTACTTCATAAAAACATTATTAGGCTTAACAAGCTTCCCGCCTTGCCCGCAAGCAGCATATTTGCAAAAAAACACCTCCTGCAAAAGTCATTCTTTCTTATGAAGATTGACCCAAGCAGGAGGTTATTTTATTTCGATTATAAAAATTATGCGGCAAGTTTTGATTTTATCAGCCGATAACCTTTTATGCTTCCATTTGCCTTTTGCAAAGCGAACGATGAAGAAAACGCTTCTTACAATCCAATCGGCAAACATTGCAAGCCAAACGCCGAGCAGGCCGAGATTAAGCCCCCAATCGCATGCCAAAACATAGCTTAAGCCAACGCGGCACACAAACATGGAAACAAGCGAAATCACCATGGGAAACACAACATCGCCCGAGGCGCGAAGCGAATTCGGCAAATCGAACGAAAGCGGCCAAATAAGAGCCGTGAACACGGCGCTGTATCTGAGCACCTGCGAAGCGATTGACGCCGCACGCGGTGTAAGATTGAAAATGCCGACGAGCGAATCCGTGAGCACAAACTGGAGCACGCACAGCGCGCCCATAAGCACATAAACGGCAAGCATAAGCTTTTTTGTGTAATCAACGGCCTGCCTTGTGTTGCCCGCGCCCATGCACTGGCCGATAACAACCACCATTGCAAGCCCGATTGCCTGCCCCGGCACATTGATAACACCCGCAATGCTGTTGCCGATTGCATTTGCCGCCACCACATTTGTGCCGAATGTTGTTATAAGGCTGAGCACAAGCAGTCTGCCGATTTGAAACATTCCGTTTTCAAGCCCGTTCGGAATACCCACGGATAGAATCTGCTTAACAATTCTGCCGTGAAATTCGGGCTTAAACAGCTTAATAATTCGCAATTCGTTGCTGCGCCTTTGCCAAAGCACAAGAATAAACACAGCCGCCACAATGCGCGAGGTTAAAGTTCCTATGCCTGCGCCGAGCGCGCCCATATTAAAACCGTAAATCAGCACGGCATTTACCGTGATATTAACGATATTGACGATGAGGGAATTGAGCATTGAAATCTTGCTGTTTCCCACAGAACGAAAAAGTGCCGCGCCGGCATTATAAATTGCCATAAAGGGATAAGCAATCGCCGTGGTTAAAAAATAAACGAGCGCGCTTTCCATAACATCCGGCTCAATATTACCGAAAACAAGTGAAAGCACATGGCGGCGAAAAACAAGAGCCAAAATCATTATCACAGTTGAAAACACCGTGGTGGTGTACATAAGCTGCTTTGCCGATCTTTGCGCCGCATCTTTTTTTGCCGCTGCCGAGATACTGCGAAACCACAACCGCACCGCCGGTTGAAAGCGCCGCGAATATTTGAATTAAAAGCATATTTATGTTATCCACAAGCGAAACGCCCGAAACCGCCGCTTCACCCGCGGTTGTTACCATAAGCGTATCTGCCATACCTACGCTTAAAAGCAAAAACTGCTCTATTATAAGCGGCACAATCAGCCGCACCAAAGCTTTTTTTGAAAAAATGGGCTTTCCCGCCGAATTTTCAATTGCCTGATTTTGCAAAGCCATTACTCCTTTTACCTGAATTTGAATAGATTATAACACCGTGCGCGGCGGCAGGCAATTGGTTTATTTAATAATATTGGCAGCATGTTTTGCTTTATTTTTGGTAAGCTTTTAAAACAGGGGCGCCGATATTGACCTTTATTCAAAACGGGATATAATATATTATAAACATTATAAATATTAAGGAGTAAATTCGCATTATGGAAAAATACATTAAAAACTTTCCCGCCGAGAAAGCGGTTGTGCTCAAGGACCAAATCACTTGCAGGCAGGGCGAGGTTGTGAGCAAAACGCTGGCGCAAAACGATGCGGTAAGCGTTACCCTTTTTGCCTTTGATGCAGGCGAAGAAATATCCACCCACGAATCAACGGGCGATGCATTTGTGACGGTGCTTGAGGGCACGGGCATTTTCACAGTTGACGGCGTTGAGCACACCGTTTCGGCAGAGCAATCGCTGCTTATGCCGGCAAAGAAACCGCATTCCGTTCGCGGCGACGAAGCCTTTAAATGGATGCTTGTGGTTGTTTTTCCGAAAAGGCAATAATTAAATTAAGCGCAAAAGAGCGCGGCATCATTAACCGAATGTTGATGGCTGCCGCGCTTTTTTATTTTATTTTTGAAACATAAAGATATGAACCGCTTTCGTTTTCGCGTTCATTACCGTAATTATCATCATAATAATCGTTTGATTCGTAAACGGCGGCGTGAACGGATTGTGATTTAATATATTCACCCGTGGCGGAATCATAGGAATAAACAGCTTCGTTTCCGTCTTTTTCCCAAACGTTGTAGCTGTTTGAATCGGGGTCGTAAGTGCCGCCGCGTTCCTCCAGAAGATACTGCGAATAAAGCGTGCGGCGTTCTTTTTCCGAAAGTGAATTATAAAAGACGGCAGCGTCCTTTTTTACTTGATCGCCGAGCAAATTATATTCGCGAAAATCGGATTTTTTATATTCGATATCGTTGTTTACAGCGAAGCCGCCGCCGAAAAATTCGGGACAGCACTCACAAATTCTGCCGATTATCGCACTGCGTGCACCGTTTGCGGCCGAATTATTGCCGCTTTTTTCGATTTCGGCAAAATCCGAGACGAAGGCACCTTTTAAATTTGAAAGGTAATAGCCGTCTATCGAAGAAATTGCGCCGCTTTCGTATTTTGCGATATTGTATTTAACGATTGCATTATCCGAATTGAAATAGGCAAAAGCAATAAAAATCGCACTGCAAATTATGATTACGGGCTGCATATAAGGCACCCTCGGTGCAAGGAGGTGAATTGCGAAAAAGATTAAAACCACGCCGAACGCCGCCATCAGCAGGCAAACGAAAAGTCTGTTTTTCGTGAGGCCGAAAATGCTTATATTAAGCCCCATTTTTGCCGCCGATATCGCAAGCAAAAGCGCACTGAAAAGCATTATGAAAAGTGAAAGCGCCTTAACCGCACGGAGAACCTTTTGCGGCGATTTTTTCGTGAGCACGGCAACGGCGGAAAGCAAAGCCGTGTTTATTATGCACACGGCGGCCATTTCATAAAAGCCGCGCCTTGCAAATTCACTGGCGCTGTAAGTATATCCCTGCGGGAGCACACCCGAAAACGCACTGAAAAAATATGCCAGCTGTGAAAAGAGAAACACAAGATACACACACGAAATAACACTTAAAAACGAAACCGAAACGGCTGGGTTCAGCCTGCGGGAAACAGACGGCGCCTTTGCCGCTTGCGCCGAATATTTATTTGAAACGGCATACACGATAAGCAAAAACGCAATCACGGCGGCAATGATTATTTTGCCTATTCCCGTGCCGATATTCTTAAACGCCGTTTTAACAAGATTTTCAAATGCGGCATCACTTGAAGCGAGAAGCGGAATAACCGCCGCCAGAACGGGCAACGCCATCAAAATGCCGATAACAACATTTTTATTGGCCTTGTTTTTTAATGAAAAGCCGCAATACCCTCCCACAACGGCACCGATATTTTCGGCGGGTGTTTTAAAAACGCTCTTTGCGGCGTCGCCGAGTATTTTGGCGCTGCCGCAGCGGCGGCGAAGCCCGCCCGAAATTCCGCACACATAAAGGGCAAAAAGGATAGCAGTCGGAATAAGCATAAACAGCTTTAAAAATTCATCGTTTGAAACGGCAAACGAGCCTGCGCCGGCAAGCGAAAGCGCACCGCAGGAAACGGCAAAGGCGGGCGGTCTTTTGCCTTTATCGGCATAATAGGCGGTGACAACGGCAAAAAGCAATAAAAAAGCAAGAGAAAAGCCGAGCGACAGCCCATGCCACAAAACAAAATCCGTGATAACGATTGCCGTGCCGAAAAAGAGCAATGCAAAAACGATATCGCGCTTTGAAACCGCGATTTTTCTTTTTTTAACCGTGGGTGCCGGCGGATAATATGCGCCGAAATCTGCATGGGGCGGCATAGGCGCGCTGTAAATCGGCGGAGCATTATTTATATTGCTTTGTATATTATTTATATTATTATTCATATTATGCATATCGGAAGGCACACTTTGCGTGCCGTTATTCACATTCATATTATTCATATATTTCACCTTTTAAATTCAAGAATATCGCCGGGCTGGCAATCAAGCACATCACAAATCGCTTCAAGAGTTGAAAAGCGAATTGCCTTTGCCTTGCCCGTTTTTAAAATGGAAAGATTTGCCGGGGTGATTCCGATTTTTGCCGCCAATTCACTTGAGGACATTTTTCGCTTAGCCAGCATAACATCAAGATTAACTATAATTTGCATAGTGCCCTCCTATATCGTTAAATCGTTTTCGGCTTTAATTTGAACCGCCTTTTCAAAGCAGTTTTTAACCACGCGCACTATCACGCCCACGAAAAATTCCGCAATGGCCGAAATATAAATAAATATTTCGTGATTGTGCTTTGCGCTGAGCACGATTGCGGTGATGAGGGTTACGCCCGCGGCAAACACACAGCACCAACTTAAAATGCGAAGCAGGCGCACATTTGCCGATTCAAAAACAATTTCCTTTTTTAAATTTGAAAGCAGCTTATCAAGGCACGCAAGCGCGGCAAAGCCCGCGGGCACCGTGATATAAAACGGAATCAAATAGCTTTTGGGCAAAAAGCGCGCCACATCGATAACACTGTATACCGCTTCGTTTTCCATAAGAAAAGGCGCCGCGATTGCCACAGCGGCAAGCACCGCATAAAACGCACGCACCAAAAAATGAGTGAGGCCGATTGATTTATCGCTGTTCCACATAGAAAATTCCTCCGCTTGGATAGATTTTACATCTTCATTATATGCAAAAATTATCGTTTGTCAATAATTTTTTATCAATTTTCGCAAATTTATTTTTGAAAAACAAATATTTTCGTACAAAACAAAAGGAGCGCCGCAATTTGATTTGCCGCAAGAGGAAAGAATTTCGGCATTTCAAATCGGTGCTCCGAATATATTTTTTCAAAAAGGCAAATCAAGCATTGTCTTCGCTGAAATAAGATTTATACTTGATTTTATATTTACTGCCGGGGAACAGCTTTTCGTGCAGGGCAATGAAATAATCATCCGTCATGCTGGCAATAAAATCGGCAACAATCAAATTCGGGTTTTCGGCAAGATAATCCCCGTGTTTATAATACTTTTGCGCCTCCACAATAAATTTGATATGGTGGCGATAGATTATGCTGCCCTCGCTGCCGCTTTTAACCTCGTCCAAAAGCTTATAATAAAGCTCGGCAAACATGGGCCCTATTATTTCGTTATATTGCCTGTTTATCTGCTCGTTTTTATAAATAACGGAATAATTCTCCTCCTTGGCGCGCTTTAAATCATCATATGCGCCGGGGCTGAGCAAAATATAATCCTTGCCGTAGCTGTTTTCGATAATATCAACGGTTAAATTATTTATAATGGCGGCATTTTCAGCGCCGATAAATTCACTTTGAAATTTATAATCACGGGGAATGATTTTTGCAACGCGCGCGTCCTGCCTGTCTTTTCCGAGATAGGCTATCATATCACAAATGCGAACCACGCACCCCTCCAGCGTGGCGGGCACAAGCTTTGATATTGCATCGCCGCCCTTTTCGCAGCAATCAAGCATGCTTTTATCAAATTCGGCAAAGGTTTTGCCGTAAGCCGGGCGATATTCCTCTTTGCTCAAATTCGCCGTTGTGGCACAAAACGCCGTCCAGGGTTTGCAGGCTTATATTGCGCTCAAACAAATTATCAAGCACGCGCACGCTTTGCACATTGTGATTGAAATATCTGCCCGTTTCGGCGTGCAAAAGCTCGTTTAAAAATCTTTCGCCCGCATGGCCGAACGGCGTATGGCCGATATCGTGGCCGAGGGAAATTGCCTCTATCAAATCAAGGTTAAGCCCAAGCACGCTTCCTATATTGCGCGCAATGCGCGAAACAAGCTGCACATGCAACGCGCGGCGGGTAATATCGTCGTTATTATAAAACGAAAAAACCTGAGTTTTATCCGCATAGCGGTTATAATAAGGAAGATGAATTATTTTTTCGATATCGCGCACAAAAGCGGGGCGCCAAATGCTTGCACGATCGGCATTTTCATTTCTGCGCAGCACGGCGGAATCGGCACAGCAATAGGGATTTTGAACGCCGTTTTCCCTGTCGCTTAAAATTTTTTGCTCGATTTCGAGGCTGAGCTTATTATATTTTAATCCCGAATAAGGCACAAAATCACTTTCCTTTTATTGATTATTTGGTGAAAAAGTTTCTGAAGGTGGGGCAGGAGCGCATTGATTTTGCACCGTCGCCGCCGACGATTATATGATCTGCAAGCTCGATATCAACGGCATTTAAAGTGTTTCTTAAATCAAGAGTGAAATCAATATCCGCAGCCGATGGCATTGTGCCTCCGCCCGGATGATTATGCGAAATCAGCACTCTGCTTGCCTTATCAAACAGCGCATACTGCACAACGTCGCGCGAATAAACCTTTAAATGCTTTGTGCTGCCGGCAGCCAAGATTCTGCTTGCAACAATGCGATTGGAATTATCAAGCGTTACCATCACAAATTTTTCAAGCTCCTCGCTGCCGAGCAAATTCATAAAATATTCCTCTGCGTCGTCGGCATTGCCGAGGCGGGTTACCTTTGAATTTTTGGATTTTGCGCACCGCTTTTGCAAATCATGCACAAGTGAAATCAAAATTGCGGAGTTTCTGCCGATTCCCGGCACCGTTTCAAGCTGAGCAACATCCGCCGAAAACACATTATCAAGGCTGCCGAATTTTTCAATCAGCGCCTTCGCCGCAGGCTTAACATCCATGCGCGGAATCGAATATGTAAGCAGCAATTCAAGCGCTTCATAATCATATGTTAAATTACTGCTTCCGGCCGAATATCTGTCCTTGAGCCGCTGCCTGTGGCCGCTCATATGATTGCTCATGCGCCGAATCCCTCCTTTTGATAAAATAAATCCAATATAATCTTACCAAATGGCGGGTTTCTTGTCAATCTCAGAGGCGATACACGGCTGCAAATAGCGGATTATGACGGCTTTTTGCGCAATATATGCATACAGTATAACAAATAGGCATATACACAAAAGATATATTGCCTGCCATATTGCCAAAGGCAGGCATAAATGATATAATGGAGCAAATATTCTTTTTCAGAGAGGGGACACTTTATTTATGAGTGACACTAAGCGAAGCTCATTCTCCGGCAGACTCGGATTTGTTTTGGCTGCCGCAGGCTCCGCAGTCGGCCTTGGAAACATTTGGCGATTTCCTTATTTGGCAGCAAAATACGGCGGCGGTATGTTTTTACTTGTTTACATTGTTTTTGCCGTTACATTCGGTTTTACTTTAATGGTAACGGAAATTGCAATCGGGCGCAAAACCAAGCTCAGCCCGATGAGCGCATTCGGTGCACTCAGCAAAAAATGGAATTGGCTCGGCGGCCTGGCAACGCTTGTGCCGGTGCTTATTTTGCCCTATTATTGCCTTATAGGCGGATGGGTAACAAAATATGCCGCACAGATGATTGTAGGCAAGGTTGATGAAGCTGCTGCAGCAGGATTTTTCGGCCAATTCGTTTCAAAACCCGTTGAACCTTTGATTTGGTTTTTCATTTTTGCAACCGCCACAACGGTTATAATTCTTTTGGGCGTTGATAAAGGAATAGAAAAAATGAGTAGATTCCTTATGCCTGCGCTTGTTGTTTTAACTGTTGCGCTTTCAATATTTGTTGTAACACGCCCCGGAGCAAAAGCAGGCGTTGAATATTACCTTAAGCCTGATTTTTCAAAGCTCAGCGTAATGACATTTATTGCAGCACTTGGGCAAATGTTTTATTCAATGTCGCTTGCAATGGGCATTATGGTAACATACGGCTCTTATTTCAATAAGGACGAAAGCATTGTTAAATCCACTCGCCAAATTGAAATTTTTGACACCGCAGTGGCATTTCTTGCCGGCCTTATGATTGTGCCTTCCGTTTTTGTTTATTCGGGCGGAGACGAAGCAGCTCTCGGCCAAGGTCCAAGCCTTATGTTTGATACCCTGCCCAAGGTTTTCGCCGGCATGGAAATCGGCAACTTCATCGGCGCAGCTTTCTTCCTTTTGGTGCTTTTTGCAGCGCTCACAAGCTCTGTTTCCGTTATGGAAGCAATTGTTGCCGGCATTACCGATAAGTATAAAATGGAAAGAAAAAGAGCCACTCTTTTGGTTTATGCTTACACACTGCTGCTCGGTATGTGCTGCGCATTCGGCTTTAGCATTTGGCAAAACTTCACCATAATGAATATGGGAATTCTTGATTTCCTTGACTTTGTTTCAAACAGCATTCTTCTTCCCGTTGTCGGCTTGTTCACCTGCATTATGGTTGGCTTTGCAATTAAGCCCAAAACAATTACCGATGAAATTGAGCTTAACGGCAAATTCAAGGAAAAGAAATTTTATAATGTTATGATCAAATGGATTGCACCCGTTTTCATTTTTGCAATTCTTGTAAGCTCCGTTCTTAACACATTCGGAGTAATCAGCATTTAACGGATTATAACTAAACAAAAGAGTATCTCTGCCGAGATACTCTTTTTTTATTAAAAGAAAAAATAAATTTTTCCTTTTTTAAAGATATTTTTTAGTTGCAGACGCATTGCAAACTGAACTTTCAACCATACTGATCAAATCTTGTTCGCTAAACGCCGATTTTGAATTGATTCGTTTTAGCGGTATATTCATATGCTCAAGTGCTTTATTCTTTTTAATATCTCTTTGAATTTGAATTTCGCTATCGTGTTCTTGCCCATCAAGCTCAATTGCGAGCACAGGATTTTCAAGAGCATTCACAATGGTGAAATCAACATGGGTTCTTTCATTTAAAACAAAGCGCCTGATTTCGTTGTGTGTGTTTAAATAATATTCGTCTGTAACCAGCTCTGCCAAAGGCAATTTTGCAAACACGGAAAAGCCTTTATGTTCATCACAAAATTTTTCCAAAGTTTCAAAAACTTTTAATTCAAACGGATTACTGCAATTCTTTACTTCAACATATGTAGGCATCTGTTTATATAAATAGTCAAATAGGCACACGGTTTTATCCGGAATTTCTTTACCGTATTTATCAATATATAATATCAGATTTTTAATCAGCTGTGAGCGTTCCGAAAAATATTTTTTATCGGTAACCAAAACAAATTTGCTTTTTGCTCTTGAAACAGCGACATTAACAAGTTCCGGAGTAAACAAATTATGATCACTCGATAAATGCTTATTGCAAATGTTCAAGTTGTTTAACACAGTTGAAAAATAAACATTTTCTTTTCCTCTGCCTTGGAATGAATGAATTGTTCCGCAATTATCTTTATAGCTTGAAAATTGTTTCTTTAAAAGCTCTTTTTGATTTTTAAAAGGCGTAATAACATATGAATACGACAAATTTCCCGAGCATTGTTCATTTATGGCGTATATTTCCCGCTCGTTGCTGAATGACGAATCATCATAATACGAATACTTACCCTGCGATACATCAATCAATTCCATAGCATCAACATTTGCGCTTTTATATATAATTAGCTCATTATTATAGAAAAAGCGATTACAATAATTGATTATATTATAATCACACCTGTAATGCTCTTTAAGCAATGTTGGTTCGGCACAAAATGCCGACTTTGTTGCATTCAAAAAATCATTACTAAAATATTTAAATTTTTCATCGATATTTGAATCATCAATATCAAATTCATTGTTTCCGGTGATTGCGCTTAATTGCTTACTGTCGCCCGATATAACGCAATGCTTGGCATAAAACAAAACAGGAAGCCCCGAGATCACATCACATTGCGTTGCTTCATCCATAATAACATAATCAAACTTTTCCTTACCGTTTCTGTATTCATAAAAATTATTCGGTAATGAATCGGCGGTAGTTAAAGTGAACGGAAAGAAGTCGGTAATCATTTGTATAAGCCTGCTCTTTTCTTTCAGAAAATCGCCATCATATTCATTTTCTTTTAATTTGCTTTTATATTTAGCCTTAAAAAGTTTGATTTCTTTAATCAACCGATTAACTTTTACCTCGCTTTTTAAATAGTGTTTATACAATGCTTTTTTTAACAAATCAGTTGATTTTTGGCAATATGACCCGTCATACAACTCATTTATTTCACCTTTTAGTTTATTAAAATCATTTTCTTTAATATATCTATCAACTTCAGACATTTTTTCCGTTAGATAAATTGCTTCAAGTTGCCATTTCAAAAGCAAATATTGTTTAAAATAATTATTTGATTTAATTCCCCAAAATAAAGCGGCAATTGCAATATCAAATATCGAAATTTTTTTGTTTATGTTACTGCTGTATTTTTCTATTTTCTTTGATACCTTGCCGATAATTTTTGCCAATTGATCTGCATTTAAAAATCTTATCCAAAAAGGCAATTTGCCGGAGAATTCTTCATTATAAGCAGCCTGCCGTTTTTCAATATGCCTTTTTTGATTTTCAAATTCGGCAAGCTCGTTCTTTTTCTTTACAAGTTCATTTAATTTAAGCTCTTTTTCTCTTATCGAAGCGTATTCCGCGTTGAGCTCAACAATATTCGGTTCCTCAACATCTGCGTATTTTTCAACTTCCAGCTGATAATTTTCAATATCTTTTAATATATCTTCAAATAAATTTGTGGTATAGCTGCTGTTACCTAATCTAACATATATTTTCGGCAAATCAAGTTTATCGAGTTCTTCGGCTATATTATCAATAGCCGAATTATTCTTAGAAACAACCACTGCTTTTTTATTCCTATAAAGAAGATTTGCCACAATACTCAATACTGTGGTTGTTTTACCGGTACCCGGCGGCCCTTCAATAAACGAAACTTTTTCAGACAACGATTTTTCGATTGCGTTTTTTTGCGAAGCGTTGGAATTGCCAAGCAAAAGTATAGGTCTGTCCTCTGCATCAATTATGCTGTTATTAAACTCTGCACCTGTTACAAAAGGAAACAACAAGTCGCCTTCGGATTCAAATAGTTTTTTCAAAATCATTTCAAGCAGTTTACTCTTGTTTTTCAAAGAAGCCAATTCGGTTTCTTCGTCTTTAGTTAAAGTTTTTTTGGACACTAATTCATTTATTTGAGCCTCCAAAACTTCGCCATAATAATGAAATAAATTATCCAAATCCTTTTCCGCAGATTTATAATCGTCTATTCCGTTATTCCTACATTTGATATACTTGTGAAACTCAATGTCGTCATTACCTGTGAAATTACAATCTCTTATATTGCTCAAATTCATAAGTTTTAAATCCGCTTTTACATTTCCCGTTTCCGGATTTTCTTTTTTGGCACTGCACCATTGGATTTGGCCATCATCAAAAGCATAAATGTTTATCTTCCATGGTCTGTAACTGTTTTTATAATAAACTTCACATGGCACTTTGTATTTTATTGCAAATTCGATTTTATCAACAATTGAATTATTGCTCATAATTATTCTCCGTTACTAAAAACAATGTATATAACGCTGAATTAAATTATTAACTATATTATTTATGTATTTAAATCATCTTTTGCCGCTCTGTAATGCAGCAAACAACTCGGTCCTTTATAAATGCTCTGTCACGCTGTGGATAAAAATTAAGATAAGGATTTACAATTTCCGTTATTTCATTTTTCGTAAGCTTAGGCATTTTTAACACTGCGCCGTAGAGCGAATGCACAGTTTTAACTTCTCTGTTAAAAGTCATAAAAAACGGACTTGAAACCATATTTTTCATAATACCGTTTGGATCAATATCCATTCTGTAAATTTGCGTGTTTGATAAAAGTCCTGCTCCGTTATCAAATATCGGGCAATAATCAAACTTTCCGTTTTTCTCAATAACAGCAATATTATTCAAATGCCTATCATCATTCATAATTAAAGAATCTATTTCAAAAAGCAAAGTTAAATATTTATCAAAATCAGAAAGCCCTGTGATTTTCTTTGTGGAATCAACCAAATATTGAATTCGCTTTTTATCACTTGTAAGCCTGCCGAGCTTTTCCGTTAAGGAAATTTCGATACTGTTCGATAGTAATTTGTTTAAAGTGATAATTGTTTCATCCTGCCTTAAAAAACTTCTGCTGACGCAAGCGACTCTTTGGATATTATGAACATTGATTTTCTCTGTTTTATACCTCACAAACCTAAATGGTGTTTCTTTTTCAATGTTACTTTTCTCAAGAATTTCGGATACGACACACTCTGCAAGCGCTTCATATCCGAATTGGTCAAGCTTGTACCATACTCCGTCTTCAACCCATTTTTCCTGATTCCCTTTTGATGAAGTTAAAGCAATTTTATCATTTGTAACTAATTTAATGCTCATTAAAGCTTTTCCACCTCTATATGCTGGTAATCTTCGGCCATTTTACCTTTTGTTTTTTTAATAATTTCAATCGGCTCATAACCATCAACACCTATTGAAGCAAGATACTCTTTTATACCCATTCGACTTTTTGGAACACACCTTTCTTCTAAAAAAGAATTGTAATCTTCCCAATTTACATTTTTTTTAATTCCGAAAGCAGTATAAACCGGATTATCTGTAAAATCTTTAAATTTTACGGATTTATTACTGTAATCGGCAATAATAACAGTACATAAATCTGCTTTGTTATAATAACTCAATTTTAATAATCTATGTTCTTTCTTTTTTGCGTCACTAACAAAATCTTCAAATGACATTTCTGGTCTGATTATAATTTTTTCTCCGTCAAAGCAAAGTTCAATCCGCCTGTTTTTTTCATTCAATTTGAGCGCATTTATCCATGTAGTCGGCAATGACGCCTTATATGTTTTAGCACCGCTTGATGCCGTGCCGCCGGCATTGCTTATAATCAATTTCCCATTTCTTATTTCCATAACATCACCATATATAAAAGCATTTACAATATTATTATATCGTATTCGTATCGAATAATCAATAATTATCGCAATCTATTTCATGCCGAAGTCAACAAAAAAAATACCGTTCATGCAACAGGCAACCTGCATAAGCGGCCGAAGCTTCGCCTTTTTGCAATTGCTGTGTGCGGGAGCGGTATTTTTAAAATTGTTTTGATTTCAGCGTTGCTTCGCAGCATTACATTTTGCCGGCAGGGCGGTTTGAGCAAATGAGCACCACGGTTTGCAAAATCAAAAAAGCAACTGCCGCTATTCTGATAACGGTGATTGCAGCATAAAGCGCATTCACGGCTTTTTGAAAGCTGCCGATAACCTTGATATCATTTTTCAAATCCATAAATCACACCTCCAAAACCACGGCGTGCGCAATCGAGGGAATAGGCATGCCCTGCTTGCTTGAGGTGGCAGACATAAGCGCACCCGTGGCAACGAAAAGCACCCTTTTAAGCGCACCGCGGCGCATTTCCTTCATAACATGCGAGCAAAGCACCGAGGCAGAGCAGCCGCAGCCGGATCCGCCGCTGTTTACATCCTGCCCTTTCAAATCATAAATCATAAGGCCGCAATCATTATGAAACGGGCGCAAATCAATGCCGTGCTCTTTTTCAAACAGCTCATAAAGCAACTTCGATCCGGTAAAGCCCAAATCACCCGTTAAAATCAAATCATAATCCGATGGCGAAGTGCCCGAATCGCGCCAAAAATCAAAAATCGTTTTTTCTGCCGCCGGCGCCATTGCTGCACCCATATTATTGGCATCCGTTATGCCGAGATCGCAAATCGTGCCGATTGAAGCCGCCGGAATTTTTACGCCGCTTCCATCACTTTTTATCACGGCACAGCCCGCGCCCGTAACGGTCCACTGCGCAGACGGCGGACGCTGACCGCCGTATTCGAGCGGATAGCGAAACTGCCGCTCGCTGGAGCAAAAATGGCTTGATGTGCCCGCCAGCACACAAGATGCACCGCCATCTGCAAGCATTGAACCAACGGCAAGCGACAGCGCCATGGTGGAGCAAGCGCCATACAATCCGACACAGGGAATTTGCAAATCCTTAACGGCAAATGAACTGCCGATGCATTGATTGAGCAGATCGCCGCAAAGAATAAAATTAACATCGCTTGCCGCCGTGCCCGAATTTGCAAGCGCTCTTGATGCGGCATCATGCAGCATTGCGGATTCGGCAAGTTCAAACGAATCCATTCCCATAGTTGTATCTTCAAACACGGCGTCAAAATCACCCGCAAGCGGACCCTCGCCCTCTTTTTTGCCGCAAACGCCCGCAGAGCCTGCTATAACGGGAGGATTTTCAAAAAAAGCCGTTTTCCCTTTTATTTTCACAAAAAACACCTCTAAAATATTTTGCCCCAAAGCATTTTAAATATAAAAAACCGCAGCCAAACGACTGCGGTTTTAATATGCATATTTTATTTTTGCTTGATTAAAGAAATGCTTTTACCTGATTTTTTATCAATCATCGGTGATTTTAAGCAAATCATTCGGCGTGCAACAAAGCAGCTGGCACATTGCCTCTATATTTTCATACTTAATTGATTTGGTTTCATTATTTATCATTTTATTAAAATTTTGATAGCTCATATCAAGCTGCTTATAAAGCCAATATTTTGTTTTGCCTTGCTTTTTAAGCAATTCAAGTGCATTAAGCCTAATCACTATATCACCCCTGCATTATCTAATGTTATAGTTAGATAATAAAGCATTGGCATTCTTGACATATAGATTATTGCGTTATATAATGCAAACATAGGGTATCATACTTAAAAATCATCCGCGGCGGCATATAAACTGTTTAAAGCAGATTTTAAAAAGGGGAAAAACATGAAATCAAACTTGAAATACATGCTGAAAAACTGGATTGCATGGGATAAAAAAAGCCTGATATATTTCTTTATTCGTGTGCCGGCACTCGTTTTTCAGCCGATTGTAACAGCATACATACCCAAAGCAATGATAGACTGCATAACCGAGGGTGTAACCGTTGGCAGACTCACACTTGTTGTGGGGCTGCTCAGCGTGCTGCTTGTGCTGACCACATGGTTTGCGCCGTTTATGCAGGAGCTTTTAAACGGCAGTGCACGCATTATCCGCATGCGTTATGCCGTGCTTGCATTTCGGAAAAACCTCTATACAGATTACAAAAATATTGAAAGCCCACACGGCAGAGAAAAAAATAAAAGGGCCATGGAATTTTATCGCAGCTATTATTCCGGTTCTTCGGATTTTCTTGATTCTTGCAATCAGTTTTGCGTTTGCATAGTGGGCATTATTACATCGCTTGCACTGATTTACAAAATCAATATGATAATGATTTTGATTATTCTTGCCACCTGTGTTTGCGAGTTTTTTCTTTTAAAATTCTTAAATAAAAAGGAAAAGAAAACAAAAAACGAACGAAGCAAAATATTTGTTCGCTTTGATTATTACTATAACCTTTGCCGTGATTTTTCAGCCGCAAAGGATATTAGGCTCTACGGCTTTACCGATTATTTTATGCTTGCTGTTGCAAAAATAATATATGAATTAGAGGCGGTTAATCAAAAATTCGCACGCCAAAACATCAAGGTAGGCGGCACAAGGGCGCTCCTTAATCTCTTGCGTGAACTTGTTGCATATGTTTATCTTACATATCTTGTGTGCAGCAGCAGGCTTTCCGTTTCCGATTTTATTTTCTATTTCGGCATAATAACCGGCTTTTCTAACTGGATAATGAACGCTGTGTATCAATATTCAAATCTTGAACGATGCTGCAACGATTGCGCCGCTTTTCGTGAATTTGCGGAGAGCACGGACGAAAATGATAATAAACCCGATATTGATTTTAAAGGTATTGAGTCTATTGAGTTTCAAAATGTTTCATTTAAATATCAGTCGGCAGAAAAAAGCACAATTAACAATATGTCTTTCAAGGTGAACAAAGGCGAAAATATAGCCATAGTAGGCGAAAACGGAGCAGGCAAAACCACCGCTGTTAAACTCCTTTGCGGCCTCTATTATCCCACATCCGGCGAAATTTTGATTAACGGAAAAAGCAACCGTGACTTTTCAGGCAACAGTTATTTTAATCTTTTTTCGGCAGTTTTTCAGGATTATTATTTTATGCCTATGACTATTGCCGAAAATATTTGCGCAACATCAAATTATGATAAAGAAAAACTTTTTGCCGCATTTGAAAAGGCAGATATTTCGGACAAAATAAATACTTTGCCCGATAAGAAAAATCATATATGATAAAGGATGTATATAAGAATGCGGTTGATTTTTCCGGCGGTGAAAAGCAAAAGCTTTTGCTTGCAAAGGCTATTTACAAAAATGCCCCTGTTTTAATTCTTGACGAACCTACGGCGGCGCTTGACCCTATAGCAGAGAACGAGCTATACCTTAAATATAACGAGATCACAAGCAACAAAATATCGTTTTTTTATTTCTCACCGCCTTTCGTCCACTCGCTTTTGTGACAGAATTTTATTTATCAAGGACGGCCGAATTGCAGAGAGCGGCACCCACGAGGAGCTTATGGCGCTCAAAGGCTTGTACTACAGAATGTACCAAATTCAAAGCTACTATTATAAAGAGAACGGAGGCGAGGCTGTATGAAAAATATAAAAACGGTTTTTGCGGCGTTTCGTGAAATGCACCGCCTCGAAAAACGCCTTATCCCCACCGCCGTTACCGTTGCGATTGTTACGGCTGTTATGCCGTTTGTGAATATTTGGTTTACATCAAAAATCATAGATTTGCTTGCGGGCGGTGCAGATATGAAAAGCCTTGCGCTGTATATAGGCTTAGCTGTGGGCATAAATGCCATGTTGTTTTTTATCAACTATTATCTCGGCGACATGCAGTTTGTTTACCGTTCGCTTATGTATAACAAGGAGCTTCAACGAATTTCATCAAAGCTTTTCGGAATTGAATATCAAAAGCTTGAATGCAGCGAATTTAAAGAATTGGTGCATAAGCATTCCGAGGCGCAAGACAGAGTTTTTTCCTCTTTTGTTCAGCTCACCTGGATGATGCGTGATTTCATTTCCGGTGCGTTGACTTTGATTATATCCGTCGTTATTGTCACTCCGCTGTTTAAAATCGGATTTAAGAAAACGGGTGACACTTTCTTTGAACGCCCTGCGTTTTTGCTGGCCATATTCGGCGCAATCACCGTTATGGCTGTTATTATTCTTGTTGTTGCCGTGAGAATGAACAAAGCCTGGTTTAAGGCAAGCGATGAATATTCACGCCTTGACAGGATTTTTTACTACTTTCTGAATATGTTTTCAGATTACAATACGGGCAAGGAAATTCGCATCTATAAGGAGCAAAATTTAATCGAGCACACCGCAACGGACAGACTTCTTAGCGACGGTGAAAGAATTTTGAAAAAAGCCTCAATGAACACGGCAAAGCAAAGCTCCTTTGTTGCTGTTTTGGGTGCACTTGTCGGCTTCGGAATCTATCTTTTCATCGGCGTTAAGGGTTTATACGGATTATTCGGCATCGGTTCGCTTGTGCTTTACTGCGGTGCGTTTATGCAAATCATCGGCGGCATAATGAAAATGGCGGTAACCTTTGGCAAAACCGCAGAAATGGTGCCTTTGGTTAATTATTATTTTGAGATAGTAAATAAAGAGGATGAAATGACTTACGGCAACAAGGTGCTTGATTTGTCGGGCGGTTTTGAAATTGAATTCAAAAATGTTTCGTTTAAATATCCGGGTGCGGAAAATTATGCTCTCCAAAATGTTAATCTCAAAATCAAAAACGGCGAGCATTTAGCCGTGGTGGGCAGAAACGGAAGCGGCAAAACAACCTTTATTAAGCTGATGTGCCGCCTTTATGATGTGACGGACGGCGAAATTTTGATTAACGGTATTAACATTAAGGACTACACAAAAAACAGCATTATAAAGCTTTATTCCGTTGTTTTTCAGGATTTCAAAATATTTTCAACCACACTTAAAGAAAATGTTTGCGCAAGCGGCGATTTTGAGAGTGACAGATTTTACGCCTGCCTTGAAAATGCCGATATAAAAGAGCGCACCGAACGCATGCCGAATAAGGAAAATACATATCTTTATAAGGACTTGGACGAAAACGGCATTGAAATTTCCGGCGGTGAAGCGCAAAAACTTGCGCTTGCAAGGGCACTTTACAAAGATGCGCCGATTGTGGTGCTTGACGAGCCGACAGCCGCGCTTGATCCGATTGCAGAAAATGAAATCTACACCCGCTTCAACACCTTTGTGCAGGGCAAAACGGCTATTTACATTTCTCACAGGCTTTCAAGCTGCGCTTTTTGCGACAAAATTGCCGTTTTCAACAATGCAAAGCTTGCCGAAACGGGCACACACAAAGATTTGCTGAGCGCAGGCGGAAAATACGCCGAGCTTTGGAACGCACAGGCAATACTACATACAATAATATAATGCTGTGCCGAGCAAGAAAAACGGCACGAGGCATAGATAAGCGTGCCGACAAAGAAAAAATATAAAAAGGCTTGAGCCGTTTGGATTTTCAAACGATTCAAGCCTTTATTTATATAGTATTATATTTTAAGCGATCGGCAATCAAGCCCGCCTATTCGCAAAGCAATCAGCCGAGAATTTCTTTAAGCACCTGAGTAACCGTGGCAGCCGGAGCCTTGCCCTTGAGCGCACGCATACATTGACCTATAAGGAAATTAAAGGACTTATCTTTGCCTTCTCTGTATTCGGAAACCGCCTTTTCGTTTGCAGCGATAACCTCTTCAACCACGGCTTTGATTGCACCCGTATCCGAAACGGATTCCATATTGTTTGCCTTAACATAATCCGCCGGCACAACATCCTGCTCAAACACGGCCTTGAAAACCTTTTTAGCCGAATCACGGCTGATTTTGTTTGCCGCAAGCAGATTGATGATTTCGCCGAGCGAATCCTGCCTGAAGCTCATATTTTCCGGCAGAGTTTGAGAATCATTAAGCATTTTCATAAGCTCGCCCATAATCCAGTTTGCACTGTCCTTAGGGCTGTTTGTGATTTCAACCGTGCGCTCAAAAAGGCGAACATATGCCATATCGGAGCAAATCATAGCCGTATCGTATTCCGAAAGGCCAAGCTCATTCATATAGCGTGCTTTTTTGGCATCCGGAAGCTCCGGCAGGTTTTCCCTGATTGAATCAACATATTCATCCGAAAGCTTAACGGGCGGCAAATCCGGATCGGGGAAGTATTTATAATCCTGAGCATCTTCCTTACTTCTCATTGAATAAGAAGCGCCCTTGGAATCATCCCAGCGGCGTGTTTCCTGCACAACCCTTTCGCCGTCCTCAATCAATTCGATTTGGCGCTGAGCTTCTGCCTCAACGGCATTATGGATGGCTTTAAATGAATTTATATTTTTCATTTCAGTGCGAGTGCCGAATTCCTTTGAGCCTTTTTCCATAACGGACACATTTACATCGGCACGAAGCGAACCCTCTTGCATTTTGCAATCCGAAACACCGCAAAACTGCAATATTGCACGCAGTTTTTCAACATATTCAACCGCTTCATCGGCAGATGCGATATCCGGCTCCGAAACGATTTCAAGCAGCGGAACTCCGCAGCGGTTATAGTTTACGAGAGTGCAATCGGACCATTCATCATGAACAAGCTTGCCTGCATCCTCCTCCATATGGATTTCATGGATGCGAACCTTTTTTTTGCCGCCGTTAACACTGTCGTTAATCTCTATCCAGCCGTTTCTGCAAATCGGCAAATAAAGCTGGCTGATTTGATAAGCCTTAGGCAAATCGGGATAGAAATAATTTTTTCTGTCAAACTTATTATACATTGTGATTTCGCAATTTGTGGCAAGGCCTGTTCTTACCGCAAATTCAAGCACTTTTTTATTGAGAACGGGAAGCGTGCCCGGCATGCCGGAGCAAATTTCGCAAACATGTGTGTTTGGCTCGCCGCCGAATTCAGTGGAGCAAGAGCAGAAAATTTTTGTTTTTGTGGCGAGCTCGGTGTGCACCTCAAGCCCGCAGACTGTTGAATATTGCATAAAATTTCCTCCTTAATCCAATTGCGGCTTTTGAAGATGATATGCCGTTTCGCCCTGATAAGCATTGCCGGCGGCAAGAATTGTTTTTTCATCAAACGGCCTGCCGATAAGCTGCATTCCGACGGGCATATTATCGCCGTCAAATCCGCAAGGCAAAGCAAGCGACGGCAAACCTGCAATATTTATCATAACGGTGTAAATATCGCCGAGATACATTGCAAGAGGATCGCTGAGGCCCTTGCCGATTTCAAGCGCCGTGGTTGGAGCAACGGGGCCGAGAAGAAAATCATATTTTTCAAAAGCCTCATTAAACGCCTTAACGATGAGCCCCTTGGCCTTGAGCGCCTTGTTATAATAAGCATCAAAATATCCGCTTGAAAGCACGAAATTGCCAAGCATTATGCGCTTTTTAACCTCCATGCCGAAGCCCTCTGAACGTGATTTAAAATAAACATCGCGCAGATTATGAGCATCCGGAGATTTATAGCCGTATTTAATACCGTCAAACCTGGAGAGATTTGAACAAGCCTCTGCGCAGGCGATTATATAATAGGTGGGAATTGCATATTTAACGATTGGCATTGAAAATTCCTCAACCTCTGCGCCGAGAGATTTCATAACCTCTGCCGCCTCTTTAACCTTGGCGGCAACATCAAGATCTATGCCTTCACCGAAATAATCGGAGGGAATGCCTATTTTTTTGCCTTTAAGATCCTTGGCATTTTTTATATCATCAAGCGTGAAAGGATTAGGATTGCAAGAGGTGCCGTCCTTTTCATCCCTGCCGCTTATAACAGAAAACATTGCTGCGGCATCAAGCGCATTTTTTGCAATGGGGCCGATTTGATCAAGCGACGATGCATAAGCAATAAGGCCGTATCTGGAAACAGCGCCGTAAGTTGGCTTAAGGCCGGTTACGCCGCAGAACGAACAGGGCTGGCGGATTGAGCCGCCCGTGTCTGAGCCGAGAGCAATTATGCTTTCATCGGCGGCAACAGATGCTGCTGCACCGCCCGAAGAACCGCCCGGAACTCTTGAAACATTCCAAGGGTTTTTGGTGGCGCCGTAATAAGAAGTTTCTGTTGTTGAGCCCATGGCAAATTCATCCATATTAACCTTGCCGCACGGAATCATTCCCGCTGCGGTAAGCTTTTTAACAACCGTGGCATCATAAGGCGGCTTAAAATTATAAAGAATTTTAGAAGCGCAGGAGGTTATATCGCCCTTTGTGCAAATATTGTCTTTAATTGCAACGGGCACACCTGCAAGCGGAGATACGGCAGAGCCGGAATCAATAAGCTTTTGTGCCGCATCGGCATTTGCAAGCGCCAAATCCAAATCAAAATGAGTGTAGCAATTAAACTTTTCGTCTCTTGCATTTATGCTTTTTGCAACAGATTCAACGGCATCGCGGCAAGAGATTTCGCCGCTTTTAATTTTTTCCGCCGTTTCAAGGGCGGTCATTTCAAATATTTCCATTTAAACGCCCTCCTTATTCATTAACGGTTTTCGGCACAACAAAAGCGCCGTCGCTGCTTTCGGGTGCATTTGCAACGATTTCATCGGGAGAAAGCGAGGGCTTAACCTCATCCTCCCTAAACACATTTGTGATTGGAAACGAATGGCTCATAGCCTCAACATTATCGGTGTCAAGCTCGTTGAGCATATCAATATAGGTGAGAATATCCTGAAGCTCTGCGCCCACCTTTTCCTCTTCCTTTTCGGTTAAGGTGATGCGTGCAAGCGATTCCAGATATTTTATTAAATCCGGTGTGATTTGCATTGCTTATCCTCCAAAATTGATTGATATAAAAAACACAAGCGGGTGCACGGAAAACCATGCACCCCCTGCTTTTGATTATTTTTCGGGCACGGGGCGGCGAAGCTTAATATGAGTTTCACGAAGCTGCATTTCCGTAACGGTGTTTGGAGCACCGAGCAGCATATCCTGTGCATTTGAATTCATTGGGAATGCGATAACTTCCCTGATATTTTCCTCATCTTTAAGAAGCATTATCATTCTGTCTACGCCGGGAGCCATACCTGCATGCGGCGGAGCGCCGTAATGAAAAGCATTGTAAAGAGCGCCGAATTTTTCTTTAACGGTGCTTTCGCTGTAGCCGGCCATCTCAAACGCCTTAACCATAACATCGGGCCTGTGGTTTCTTACGGCGCCGGATGAAAGCTCAACGCCGTTGCAAACGATATCATACTGATATGCCTTGATGGTGAGAGGATCTTGATTGAGGAGCGCATCCATTTCGCCCTGAGGCATTGAAAACGGGTTGTGGGTAAACGCCAATTTACCGTCGTCATCAAGCTCAAACATCGGGAAATCGGTAATATAGCAAAGCTCAAAGCGGTTTTTATCAATAAGATCAAGCCTGTTTGCAAGCTCTGTTCTGATTTGGCCCGCAAAATCATTTACATGCTTAGGTGTGTCGCAAATAAAGAAAAGAGTATCATCTGTTTTGAAATTAAAGATATTGCGAAGCTCTTCCTTCTTTTCGGGAGGCAGGAATTTATCAATGGGGCCTTTATAAGAGCCGTCTTCAAGCACTTCAATGTAGCCAAGGCCCTTCATTCCGATTTCAAGAGCGAATTTAAGCATTTTTTCAAACCAGCCCTTAGACTGCTTTGCACAGCCCGGAACATTTATGCCCCTGACCGGTCTGCCCTGAAATGCCTTAAATTCAACATCGGCAAAGAAATCGGTTAAATCAACTATTTCAAGCGGATTGCGAAGATCGGGCTTATCCGTGCCGTATTTTATCATTGCCTCTTCATAAGGGATTCTTACGAAAGGAGCGGGAGAAACCTTTTTGCCTCCGCCGAATTTTGTGAATGTGTCATAAAGCACATCCTCTGCAACCGCAAAAACATCCTCCTGGGTGGCAAAAGCCATTTCAAAATCAAGCTGATAAAATTCGCCCGGTGAACGATCTGCTCTTGCATCCTCATCACGGAAGCACGGCGCAATTTGGAAATACTTATCAAAGCCGGAAACCATAAGCAGCTGCTTAAACTGCTGCGGAGCCTGAGGCAATGCATAAAACTTGCCCTCATGCTTTCTTGAGGGAATAATATAGTCTCTTGCGCCCTCCGGAGAAGAGCAGGTTAAAATCGGAGTTGTGATTTCCGTGAAGCCGAGTGAGGTCATTTTTTGGCGCAGGAAAGAGATAACATTGCTTCTGAAAATAATGTTGTCATGCACAGCCTTATTGCGCAAATCAAGAAAACGGTATGTGAGGCGCACATCTTCTCTTGTTTCCTTTGATTCGGAAACCTCAAACGGCAGATTTTCCGTGCAGGCGCCAAGAACGGTGAGCTTATCAACCTTAACCTCAAGCTCGCCCGTTGCAAGCTTTTTATTAACCGTTTCGGGGTCGCGCTTAACAACAACGCCCTCAACGGAAATAACGCTTTCTTTTTTCAGATGGTAAATCAAAGTGTCATCATTCACAACAACCTGAGTTACCCCATGCTCATCGCGCAAATCAATGAAAGCAACGCCACCGTGATCTCTGATGGTATCAACCCAGCCGGCAAGAGTCACTTTTTCATTGAGATTATCAAAAGTTAATTCATTACAGTTATGAGTTCTGTATGCCATAAAACTGCCATAGCCTTTCCGACTACACATTGATTTATAAAATTCCTATCGCCTTACTGTAGCCGTATAAGACGCATAACGGAAAATGCAGCCTTGCCGCAGCTGCGGCAATTGCAGCCCGATATATCAAGGGCTGTTTTCAGCGCTGCCGATTCTTAATAATCTGCAAGCAGGTGCGAACGCACCTACCCACGGTAATTCCGTAATAGTATATCATATAATATTAAAATATACAATAATAAAATTATTAAAAGGCAAAAAAAGCAAAAAAGCAGGCTGCCGCAACATTGCAGCAGCCCGAAACATATTTTAAATTCAATTCAATAAAGCCTGCTCAAAAGCGCCATGCCTTTAGGCTCAAGCACAAGCTTGCCGCCAACCGAAGCATTATCAAAAAACGAATAGGAATTATCCCACTCGGTGCCGACAAAAATTTCAACAGCCGATTCCGAATTGTTGACTGCTGCCAGCACGGCATTTTCGCTTCCCCGCCTTTCATAGGCAACCGTACCCGCGGCGGCATACACTGGCACAAGCTCGCCCTGAACAAATGCCGAGCAGCCCCGCCTGATTTCGCCGAGCCTTTTATACCAAGAGTATAGGCTTTTGTTTTCTTTTCCCCACGGATAGCAGGCGCGGTTAAACGGATCTTTCATTCCCTGCATACCGACCTCATCGCCGTAATAAATACTCGGAACACCGGGAAGAGTAAACTGCAAAAAGCTTGCCATTTTAAGCATTTCAATGCCTTTTTCAAACTTTTCGGCAGGCAAAATATTATTTTTTTCTTGCCAAGCCCTGTCCTTTCCCTCCGCATTTTCTCCGGCAAGAAATGTGATTGCTCGCATCGTATCGTGGGTGCCGATGTGATTCATCAATTCATGCAAAACACAGGGCGGATAGTTTTCCGCAACAGACATCACAGAGTTCTCAAACGCCTCGGCAGAGCCGTATTTAACGAAATTGAGCACCGCATCCGCAAACGGATAATTCATAACGGAATCAAGCTGCTCGCCGAGCAAATAGCGCCGCCTTTTGCCATATGCAAATTTATTTGTGGCATCCTCCCAAACCTCGCCGATAATAACGGCATCGGGATTTTCGGCCTTCACCGCCGTGCGCAAATCATCAAGAAAGATATCCGGCAACTCATCCGCAACATCAAGCCTCCAGCCGCTTGCGCCGCAACGAAGCCACTTGCGCAAAATGCCGTTTTCGCCGCAAATATATTCCCTGTAAGATGGGTTTTCCTCATGCACTTCCGGCAAAAGCTTTATTCCCCACCAGCTTTCATAATCATCGGGATAATGCTTGAATTTATACCAGCTGTAATAAGGACTGTTAACACTGTCACAAGCTCCGTTTGGCGGATAGTGGCCGAAAAGATTAAAATATTTGGAATCGCAGCCCGTGTGGCTGAACACACCGTCGAGCACAATTGATATGCCGCACTGCTTTGCGGCTGAGCAAAGGGATTTAAAATCCTGCTCCGTGCCGAGCAGCGAATCGATTTTTTCATAATCCGCAGTATCATATCTATGATTTGAATTGGCGGCAAAAACGGGATTCAAGTAAATGCAGCTTACACCAAGCGACTTTATATACGGCAATTTTTGCTCTATGCCCTTTAAGTCGCCACCGAAATAATCATTATTCCAAACAGAGCCGAACTGCTCCTGATTCCAATAAGGCTCTTCGCCCCATTTGCGCATAATTCTGCCCTGTGGCACAGCTTTCTTTTCGGTGCCGCTGCAATAAAATCTGTCCGGAAAAATCTGATAAATAATTCCGCCCTTCAAAAAATCGGGAGTTTTAAAGCTTTTATCATAAACGGTTTGCTGAAATTCGCCGCACGCAGCATTAAAATCGCCTATTCCGTTTCCGCTGTTTTTTATATAAGTTTTTCCCCAAGGGGTTTCAAGCTCAAAATGATAAAAATACAACCCGCTTGTTGTGGCATAAAAATGCAGCTGCCAATACTCATGGTCGTTTCCGCACATTCCTGCCCAAAACATATTATAATAAACGGTTGTTTCCCCATCCTTGCAAACGGCAAGCTTTGCACAGCTGCAGCCCATTGAGCGCGGCACAACTATGCGCAGCTTAACCTTTTCATCGGTTGCAATGGCGCAAATTAAGGATTTATATTCTTTTTTTCTTGCGTTAAAACAGGTTGTATCCATAAAAGCCCTTCAAAAAACAAGCAAGAGCCTTAACTCTTGCTTGCATATTTTAGCGTTAATCTTATTTAGCGGCCTTTGCCGATTTTTCAGCCTTCGCCTTTTTTGCCGCAGGCTTTTTTGCAGCTGCTTCCTTTTTCGGAGCCGGAGCACTTTTTTCCTGAGGGAAAGCAACGGGCTTTGTGTGCCAAATATTTTCGGCATATTCCGTGATTGCTCTGTCGGCGCTGAAAATTCCCGCACCGCTGATATTCATGAGCGACATTTTTGCAAAGCGCTCTTTATCTTTGTAAATTTCTGCGGAGAGCTGCTGAGCCTTTTGATAATCCGCAAAATCGGCAAGAGCCATATAGGGATCAACATTCATAAGGCTTGAAGTAAATTCGCCAAAGGTTTTACCGTCTATACCCGCATTGATAAAATCAATAACATCCTTAAGAACACGGTTATTATTGATATAATCCATAGGATGATAGCCGCGCTGCTTTAGCTGCTCAACCTCCGGAGTTTTAAGGCCGAAGATTATAATATTGTCGTCGCCTACGGCATTTGCAATTTCAACATTGGCGCCGTCGAGCGTGCCGAGTGTTACCGCGCCGTTAAGCATAAGCTTCATATTGCCGGTGCCGGAAGCTTCTGTGCCGGCAAGCGAAATCTGCTCTGAAAAATCCGCGGCGGGCATAAGCACCTCTGCAAGGCTGACATTATATTCTTCCATAAACACAACTTTGAGCTTATCATTAACATCTTTATCATTATTGATAACATTGGAGATTGCGTCTATAAGCTGAATTGTTTTCTTTGCCATAAAGTAGCCGGGGGCTGCTTTTGAAGCAAATATATAAGTTCTCGGCACAAAATCCGCATTGGGATTTGCCTTGAGCATTTGATATTCTGCAATAATATTAAGAATATTAAGGCTTTGCCTTTTATATTCGTGAAGCCTTTTAACCTGCACATCAAAAATCGAATCCGGGTTAATATCAATTCCGTTTCTCTTTTTAACAATCTTTGCAAAGCGCTCTTTATTTTGGCGCTTGATTGCCATAAAATCGGCAAGCACCTTTTTATCGTCTTTATATTCGCGAAGCTTCAAAAGCTCATTGCTTTTTGTGATAAAATCGCTGCCGATAAGCTTTGTGATATAATCCGTGAGAAGCGGATTTGATTGGCATATCCATCTTCTGAACGCAATGCCGTTTGTAACATTTTTAAATTTATCGGGAGTGATTGAATAGAAATCGCTGAAAACGGTTTCCTTAAGAATTTCCGAATGAAGCGCGGAAACGCCGTTTACGGAATGAGAGCCTGCAACGCAAAGATTTGCCATTCTTACAACGCCGCCGGAAATGATTGCCATTCTTTCAACCTTATCTGCATCATGAGTGGTGCACCAAACATATGCACGGAAGCGATTATCGATTTCCTTTGTGATTTCATAAAGGCGGGGAAGCAATCTCTTATAAAGCTCTTCGCTCCAGCATTCAAGCGCCTCTTTCATAACGGTGTGGTTTGTGTAAGCCACTGTTTTGGTTACAATATTCCAAGCATCATCCCAGCCGTAGCCGCATTCATCAAGCATAATGCGCATAAGCTCCGGAATAGCCATTGTGGGATGGGTGTCGTTAATATGAATTGCGATTTTCTCGGGAAGATTATCAAGAGTGCTGTATTCCGTGAGGTGGCGGCGGATAATATCCTGAATTGAAGCCGACACAAGGAAATATTGCTGGCGCAGGCGCAAAGATTTACCCTCCGGTGAATTATCGGCGGGATAGAGGATTTTGGAAATGGCCTCTGCCATTGCGGACTGCTCCATAGCGCGCATATATTCGCCCTGATTGAAAAGGCTCATATCAAGCGAGGGCTTAACGGAAGCCCAAAGGCGAAGCCTTGAAACGCCCTGCCCCTTGCCGGATACATACATATCATAAGGCACCGCGGTTACCGTGTTGCAATCTTTTTGCTCAACGCTATGGTAATCGCCGTCCCAGCTTTCCTCAACATGGCCTTCAAACTTAACCTCAACGCTTCTTTCTTCACGGGGAACAAGCCAAACATCGCCGCCGGGAAGCCAGAAATCGGGCAGCTCGGTTTGCCAGCCGTCAACAAGCTTTTGCTTAAATATGCCTGCCTCATAGCGGATTGAATAGCCCATTGACTGATAGCCGTCTGTGGCAAGGCCGTCAAGATAGCAAGCGGCAAGTCTGCCGAGGCCGCCGTTGCCGAGGCCTGCGTCCGGCTCAAGCTCATAAATCCTGTTAAGGCTTACGCCGAAGCTGCTTAAAGCCTTATCGAAAACATCGGTAAGATTAAGGTTATAAAGATTGTTTTTAAGCGAACGCCCCATAAGGAATTCCATGCAAAGATAATAAATCTTTTTGGAATCCTGGCCGTTTGCAATATGGCGAAATTCGCTGTTTTTTGCGGCAAGATCATCGCGCACGATCATTGCAACCGCTTTATAATACTGCTCCTCCGTGGCATCCTCGGGAGTTACTCCGAAGAAATGGCTGAGCTTATCGTTTATCATTTGCTTTGCGTTTTCAACCGAAATTGATGATTTCATATGCAAAACCTCCAAAATATTTACAAAAGAGCGGCTGTTTGCCGCACTATATTGTTAATTATACACTAAAAAAGCCCATTATTCAATACCTAATGAAATCAGCGCTTTTTCTTTTTTAAGAACTTTCCGAGCAGCAGCACAATAATATCCTTTACCGCCTTGTAATTAACAAGCACGATAACAAGCATTATTGCGGCGCAAACTCCAAAGGTGCCCCATTCGCCGAAGGGCGAAGCAATCATTATAACACATTCCGCAAGCATAAGAGCAACTGACGGAAAAAACGACGCCGAATTTATTTTGATATTCACAAACTGCTTTGTGTTAAACACACGAATGATAAACACGCAAACAAACGAAATTGCCGTTGCGATTGCCGCGCCGTAAGGGCCGAGAACAGGAATAAGAATTAAATTAAGCACTATATTAACAACTGCACCTGCGCCTGCGGTGAGCATGGAAAGAGTGCTCTTTTTTTCAGCCATATAAACAGAAGCATAAAAATTAACAAGGCAGGAAAAGGTGGTGGCAATAACAAGAATCGGCACATAATGCCAAGAATCATAATAATCCCTGCCCAGATAAAGCCGTGTGATTATGCGGGCACCGGCAATGAGCACGGCACCGACGGCGATAAGAGCGCCGCTGTAAACCCTGAAAACCTGCGAGAAAAAGCGGGATTTACCGTCGTTATCATATTCATCAACAGCGGAAAGCTGCCACGCATCAATAAATATTGAGGCAAAAATAACAACAAAATTCGGAATTTTGTAAGCAGCGGTGTAAATGCCGCTTTGCGAAACGCCGTTAAAATAGGTGACCATATATTGATCCGAAACATTTATTATCCACCACAAAATAATTGTGGGAATAAGCGGAATGCAATATTTAAGCATCGGCACAACGGTGTCTTTTTTCAAGCCTTGGCGAATGCCTACAAAGCGCCACAGCTTTGCGCAAACAAACATAAATAAAACCGAAAGCATATCGCTTGTGAATATTGCCAATATATAGCCGTATATACCCCAATTGAAGGCTCCGAGATAAAGGAAAGTGAAGCCGGCCGAGGTTGCCGTGGCAATAACACCGTCAACAGCATAAAGCTTAACATGGCCGGAGCCACGCACAAATTGCTGGCAAAGCTGCCTGAGCGACGAGCCGAGCAACATAAGATAAAGCAAGATTGTGTATTGCCCGAAATTAAAATCATTGATTGTGATTTTTACAACAAAAGGAGAAAACAGGCAAAAAATCGCAAAACCGATGAGAGTGGTGGCAATGCCCGTGCTGAAAACGCACTTCTTATCGCTTTGCTTATCAAGCGCAAAGCGAAGCGCTGCGGAATTAACCGCCAGGGTAACTATCGGCACAAGAATATTAACCGCATTTTGAATTAAAGTGGCACCGCCGAAATCCCCCGTTGCCATAACGCGGGTGTAAAAGAAAGTGAGTATCAAGGTCAGCAGCTTTGACGAAAAGGTGCCTATTGCAAAAACTATTGTATTTGAAGCCAGTTTCTTATACTTATCCATTAAAATTCCTTTAGCCTTAACGAACTTGGCCGTTGCCGTAAATTAAATATTTGGTGGTGGTAAGCTCTCGCAAACCCATAGGACCTCTTGCATGAAGCTTTTGGGTTGAAATGCCGATTTCTGCGCCGAGGCCGAATTCGCCGCCGTCCGTAAACCTGGTGGAGGCATTCACATAAACCGATGAAGAATCGATTCTTGCCAAAAATTCATCGGCATTTGCTTTGTTTTGAGTGATTATTGCCTCGCTGTGCTTGGTGGAATACTTATTTATGTGCCTGATTGCCTCATCAAGGCTGTCAACGGTTTTAACGCTGATGATATAATCAAGATATTCCTCCGCAAAATCCTCGTCGCTTGCAGGCAAAACGCCGTTTGCCGCAATCATTGCGCGCTCATCGCCGCGCATTTCAACATTTTTTGTATCAAGCCTTGCCTTAATAGCAGGCAAAGCCTTATTTATTATACCCGAATGAATAACAAGGCTTTCGCATGCATTGCAAACGCCTATGCGCTGCGTTTTGGCATTGAATATAATATTCGCCGCCATTTCGATATCAGCGCTTTCGTCAACATAAATATGGCAATTACCCGAACCCGTTTCAATAACGGGCACCGTGGAATTGCGCACAACGCTTCTGATAAGCCCTTTGCCGCCGCGCGGAATCAGGCAATCTATATAGCCGTTCATCGTCATCATTTGATTTGCCGATTCGCGCGAGGTATCCGTTACAAGCTGAATACAGTTTTTATCAAAGCCGCAATCCTCGATGGCAGTGCGCATAACGGAAGCAAGCGCCATATTTGAATTTATGGCCTCTTTGCCGCCGCGCAGAATAACGGCGTTTGAGCTTTTAAGGCAAAGCCCGGCCGCATCCACGGTAACATTCGGGCGGGCCTCATAAATTATGCCGATAACGCCGATAGGCACGGAAATCTTTTTGATATCAAGGCCGTTCGGCCTTTTGATTTCATCCAGTAACCTGCCGCAGGGATCAGGCAGGGACGCCACATTTTCCGCTGCCGAGGCGATATCGTTTATTCTGGCTTCGTTGAGCATCAACCTATCGAGCAAGCCGTCGTTAAGACCTGCGGCTTTGCCGTTTTCAAGGTCTTTTTTATTTTCAAGAATTATCGTTTCGCCGTTTGCGCGCAGGGCGGCGGCAATTGCAAGCAGAGCCTTATTTTTCTGCTCTGTTGTTACCGTTGCAAGAAAATCCTTTGCCGCAAGCGCATTTTCGCCGAGTTTTATCATTTTTCCACCGCCTTAAAATATGTGCCGACGGATTCGCCGTTTAAAATTTTATAAATATCCGTTGGCTTTTTGCCGTTTGTGATAACAACGGGCACGCCCTTCGTTACCGCGATTTCGGCAGCGTTAATTTTTGTAATAAATCCGCCCGTGCCCCTTGCGCCGGCAGAGCCTGTGATGGCTCGAATACCGTCGTCTATCAAATCAACGCGCCTTATCAGCTTGGCGTTGGGGTTTTCCGCGGGATTGCCGTCATAAAGTCCGTCCGTGTCCGTAAGCAAAATCAAAAGATTTGCACTTGTGAAAACCGCCACGCTTGCCGAAAGGCAATCGTTATCGCCGTTTAAAAGCTCCTCAACGGAAACGGAATCGTTTTCGTTTACTATCGGCAGGCAATCATATTCAAGCAGCTGATCGATTGTGTTTACCAAATGCCTTTTGCTCTCCGGATTTTGCAATTCATCATAAGTGATAAGAAGCTGGCTGACTATAACGCCGTATTCCGAAAAAAGCTTATCGTAAAGAAACATCATTTCGCTTTGGCCCACCGCCGCAGCAGCCTGAAGACCGCGGGTTGATTTAGGCCTTTCCGGCAGGCGCAATCTGCTTGTGCCCACGGAAATTGCGCCGGACGAAACAAGAATTATTTGATTGCCGGCATTTTTAAGATCCGAAAGCACCGAGGCAAGCTTTGCCATAAGCGCGATATTCGCCTTGCCCGTTTCATGGGTTAAGGTGGAGGTGCCCACTTTAACAACTATTCTTTTTTTACCGTTTTTCAACGCCATCACAAACACTCGCTTTTTTATAATAAAAATTTATACCTATTATTCCATTTTAATTAAAATATTATAACACACAGTAAAGCAATAAAGCAAGGCTTTGAGGCACACTTCACAAAGAAAAATGCGGTTTAAGCCTTCCGACTTATTGGGCAATTATTCTTTACGGTGTGCGCCCCATGGGCGCATTTTTAACATTCACGGCACTTAAAGCTGCAAAAAAATATAAATGCGAATAAAATTTTCCTTTTAGGGCACAATGCGTATATACGCAACAAGATTTTTTGCGAAAGGGAATGATTTAATGAAAAGGCGAAACATCGTGCGGCTGTGTTCCTTTGCAATTTGCCTTGCCGCAGTGCTCACCACCGCGGCTGTGAGCCAAAACGCCGCAAGCAACAAATATCAATTAAGGCTTGAAGCGGCTTATCAGCGCGATTTGAACCGACTTTCAGAATGCCTCGATTCAATAGAAACAAACCTCGAAAAGAGCCAATATGCGGCATCGCAGGAAATGATGGGCACACTTTCGAGCGACCTTTATGCCGAGTGCACCACCGCCAAAAACGCGCTTTCATCACTGCCCGTCAGCCAGCTTGAGCTTGACGGTGCCTACAAATTTTTGAGCCAGGCGGCAGATTATGCAAAATACATTTCAACCAAGGATGAAATTTCGCAATCGGATTACGATAATCTTGCACTTTTGCTTACCTATGCCCAAAATATGCAGACCACACCGAAAAAATAGTGCAAAAATGCGCGGCAGGCGGCAAAATAACGGAAAACGAGGTGCTGCCGCAGGGCGGAGCCGATGCAAAGGTTTCCTCCTTTTCACTTGATTTTACCACGGCGGAAAACACATTTGAAAACTACCCCACCCTGCTTTATGACGGCCCGTTTGCCGACGCCGTTTTAAATAAAGAATCACAGATGATTAAAAACGCCTCGCGCCGAAGCCGCGACGAATGCCGCAAAATCGCCGCGCGTGCCCTTGGGGTTGAAGACGGCGGCGTTGTTTACAAAAACGAGGAAAGCGGCACGATTCCCGCATATGTTTTTTCCTACAAGCTGTGCACGATTTCCGTTTCCAAAAACGGCGGATATATAGTTTACATCTTAAACGAGGGAAACATAAAAACCACCGCCGTCACCGAGGAAAACGCAATAAACATTGCGCAGAATTTCTTGGATAAAATAGGATATCCGGATATGAAAAGCACTTATTCCGCCGTTTACGACAATGTTTGCACAATAAATTTTGCTTATGAAAAAAGCGGCGTAACCTACTACCCCGATTTAATAAAGGTGGGCATTTCGCTTTCGGACGGCAGCGTTTATTCGCTTGAAGCGGGCGGTTATCTCACAAACCACACCGAGCGCACAGCTCCCGATTTAAGCGACGCCGCGGCGGCAACGCTGAGCCCCGCCGCCGAGCCGATTTCAACCAAAGCCTGCCTTATTCCGAAAAAAGACGGCAAAGAGGTTTTTTGCATTGAAAACCATTGCAAAAACAAAAGCACAGGGCAGGAGGTGCTGATTTACACCAACGCCGAAACAGGCAAGGAGGAGGATATTTTGCTGCTGCTTTATTCTGACAACGGCACGCTGACAAAATAGCGCAGAGCCTGAACTATTGCAAATCAAAAACGCCGTGCGAAAGCTGCATAAAGCAGGTGCGCGGCGCAAAAATAAAGAGCAAAGAAAGGAAATTCATATGAAAAAGAGCATAATTATTATTTCGCTGATTGCAGTTTGCGCGGCCGCGATTTTTGCCGGCTGTTCAAGCAAAAAGAACGATATGCCCACCACAACCACATTAACCACGGAAACAACCGAAAGCACCACCGCAACCACCAACAAAGTTGAAGAAGCCCTTACAAACGGCGCGGAAAACGCAAGCGAAGCCTTATCCGACGCAGGCGAGGCCGTCGGCGAAGCCGCAAGCGGAGCGGGCGGTGCCGTTTCAAAAGCGGGAGAAGCTGTTAAAGACGGCTTAAAATAGCAATTCCAACACACAAGGCAGAAATCCGCCGCACCTGTTTTCGGTGCGGCGGATTCTTTTTTTGCACACAAAATGCAACATGAAAAAATGCCGCAGGCGCAAAGCGCTTACGGCATTTTTTTACATATTATTTTGAATTATTCCTCTGTGGGAGCATCCTCTTCCTCATCATCGGGAACGAAGCCAAGTTCAAGATATTCGCCGCATGAGGGGCACTCTACGCCGCCCTCATCAACCGTGTCGGCGTCAACAACAAATTCCTCGCCGCAATTCGGGCAGGAGATGCAATATTCATCATCTTCCTCATCATCGCAGCAATCGCAATAATCTTCATCCTCAAGATATTCCTCAACATCGGCAAGATCCTGATCGATCTCATCAACCTGCTCTGCAAGAAGATCAACATCCTCGCCGAGGCCGTCCATATCCTGCATAATGCCGTCGAGCACATCAATAACGGCTTTAAACATTTTGGTTTCTTTTTTATTATCGTCAAAATCAAGGCCGTCAAGCAAGCCCTTGAGATAACCGAGTTTTTCAACAGTATTCATAAAATACAGCCTTTCCGCCGCAAAGCAATAAGGCAAACACGCCGCCTGCGGCAATTTTGCGGCGCAACCTTAAAATAATCTTACAATAAATATTATGCTTATGCTCTTTCCATATATTCGCAGGTTCTTGTGTCCACGCGAATCTTATCGCCCTCGTTAATGAAAAGCGGAACGCGGATTTCCGCGCCTGTTTCAAGAGTGGCGGGTTTAAGAGTGTTTGTGGCGGTGTTGCCCTTAAAGCCGGGATCGGTTTTTGTTACCTCAAGAGTAACGAAGGTGGGGGGCTCAACGCCGAAAACATTGCCCTTATAGGAAAGAATGCGGCAAATATCGTTTTCCTTAACGAACTTAAAGTTATCGCTTAAATCCGCTTCTGCAACGGGAATCATATCAAATGTTTCCTGATCCATGAAGTAATAAAGGCCGGAATCGTTATATGAATAAACCATATCTTTTCTTTCGATAAATGCCGTGGGGAATTTTTCGGTTGGGTTAAAGGTTCTTTCAACAACAGAGCCTTGAATAACATTCTTGATTTTAGCTCTAACGAAAGCAGCGCCTTTACCGGGCTTTACATGCTGAAATTCAACGATTTGATAAACCTGACCGTCCATTTCAAAAGTAACGCCGTTTCTGAAATCGCCTGCTGATACCATAATTTGTACCTCCAAAGTTATAGTTATAATTTAATACATTATTATTTTATAATATTTCCAATAATAAATCAATACCCATTTTATAGCTGCCCTTGCCGTGGCCGCAGATTTGCTTTTTGCAAACCTCCGTTATAACGGATTTATTGCGAAATTCCTCGCGCGAATGAATATCGCTCATATGCACTTCAACAAACGGCAAATAATCCGCAACCGATTCAATTGCATCGCGAATTGCATATGAATAATGCGTGTAAGCACCGGCGTTTATAACAACGCCGTCTGCCTCATTGCGGCTTTGCTGAATTTTATCTATGATTGCGCCCTCATGATTTGATTGAAAAAATGAAAGCTCGCAATCCCTTTCGGCGGCATATGCGGCAAGCTGCGCATTGATATCATCCAAGGTTTCGCTGCCGTAAACATCTTTTTTTCTGATGCCAGTCATATTAAGATTGGGTCCGTTTAAAACAAGTATTTTTTTCATAAAAAATGCCTTTCAAAGAAAACAAAGGGAAACGGCATCGTTTCCCTTTTTACGCAGTTCGTATGTATATTACTTATACTTTCTCTTACGAGCGGCTTCGCTCTTCTTTTTACGAGCAACCGAAGGCTTTTCATAATGCTCTCTTTTGCGCACTTCCTGAATGATACCGTCACGAGATGTTTGGCGCTTGAAGCGACGAATTGCGCTGTCAAGAGACTCATTATCTTTAATTCTAACCTGGCTCACTGAATTCCCTCCCTCCGACCTGCTGTCAAAGGTAGCCTTATATTTGATATCTTTTAAATATCCGAGCAAAATTATAATCAAACGAGGGCAAATTGTCAAGTATTTTATCAAATAATGTATAAAAGAATTCGGAATAATGCCGTTTTTATCGAAAAAAAACACTTTAAAACGCAAAAAAATTCTTGCTGCCGAATAAATCACGGCTTATTTTGTGGTTGAGCCGAAGCCTCCGTCACGCACGCCGCTTGCATCATCGTCAAAAGTGATTCCGAATTGCACGAATATGCCCTGAGCAAAGCCGTCGCCGGCATTAACGGCAACGCTGTGACCGTCATCATGAGCATCGCACGAAAGCTTAATCATAATGTGCCCCTCGTTTGAGGAATTGTAATAATCCGCGTCAATAATTCCCACCGTGTTATCAAGCTGCACTCTGTGCTTAAAGCCGAGGCCCGAACGGGGATAAATTTTGAGCACCCAGCCGTTATTTATTTTAGAGCGAATGCCGGTTGGAATCAGCAGAGATTCGCCTTTTTTCAAATTCAATTCAACGGGAGCATAAAAATCATAGCCCGCGGAGCCTGCCGTGGCTCTTTGCGGAAGTTTTATTGAATCATACACCGATTTAACATCATTCACCTGCGGAAAATTCTTTGAAAAATCCTTTTCAAACTGCTCAAAGCTAACCTTTTCAAACGCTGCAATTCTTTCCATAAAAACAAATCTCCGTTTTCTAAAAATTATAACGAATATATTTTAACATTTAACCGCCCTTCTTGCAACAAAAAAGCAATAAAAAATGCCGCGGCGCAAAGCCGGGCATAATTCATAAATTTATTGCGGCTTGCGCCGGTTTAAGCTTTCTTGGCTAAAGCCCGAACGAAACGGAAAGCGCTTCATTCACCTTGCCCATATCGCCGCCGTCAAGTGCGCCCATTTTTTCGCGCAGGCGGCGTTTATCGATCGTTCGCACCTGCTCAAGCAGACGATACTGTCCTTGGCAAGGCCGCAGTGGCCCGCGTCCACCTCTATATGGGTGGGCAAATTCGTTTTATCCTTTTGGCTTGTTATTGCGGCGGCAATAACCGTTGGTGAAAACTTATTTCCAATATCGTTTTGAACGATAAGCACCGGCCTTACGCCGCCCTGCTCCGAGCCGACAACGGGGCTTAAATCGGCATAATAAATATCGCCTCGTTTAACCGTCATAATTATCACCTTTTTAATTTATTTTTCATCCGTTTATATTGTTGCCTTAATTCAGGCGATTTAAACATCCCATTCCATTATATGCATAAAAACTTTTTTCGCACGGCGGCATATTATGGATTGAGGTAAAACATAAAACACCTTGATAAAAAGCCGCAAAGGCGGCAAGAAAAAGGAGATTAGTGTGAAAAATCACACTAATCGGATTATATTGCCTTCAAAATTTGCCGGCGGCATAATTTTGAAATGGCTAAAATCACCATTTACACCTGTTCAGGCAACGCAGGATATAAAGGTGATTTTTAATAAACTATTTGTTGCCTGAAAGGTTATGGTGATGATTATGGATAAATACGAAGATTTGTTTAACCCATCGTTTTTAAACAAAAAAGGGATTTTGAAGCCCCTGCCGAGCGACGCGGCGGTTACAATGGCATATATACCGTTTCAGCAGGAGCCTGTTTTATACGACACCGAGGAAGAAGCCCTTATGCAAGGCACGGCTTTTCCGGAGCTTGATAAGCCGTTTACCGGGAAAGGAGAATTGAAATGAAGAAAGAGCAAATGCTTTTAAAGCTTTCCGCAGCGCAATTTGCGATGTGGGAAATGAGAATTTATTTAGACACACACCCCGGCAACGAGGAGGCGCAAAGGCTTTATAAAAAACACCGCGTGGAATTTGAGGCGCTGAAAGCCGAATACGAAAAGGATTTCGGCCCCATCACACTCGGAGACGGCAACAGCGACGAATGGCTCAAGGACCCTTGGCCTTGGGACAATTGAGCCGTGAATCCGCCAAGCCGAGCAGCTTTCGGCATATCGGATTTGATTTTTCGACCGCTTAAAACAAGCATTGCAAAAAAAGCCGCGGTGCAAAAGCACTGCGGCGATTTTCCGCACGGCGGCAAAAGAAAAGCACAAAGTGTTTTCCTTGCGAAGCCCGCAAAATACGCGTTAAAAATTCGGGCTTGACTTTTTACGCCGCGGCGTGATATAATTCGTAAAAAATAAATACGGTTTTATTGGAAACGCACAGCCTTTGCTGATAACGAACAACACGATTTATAAATTTGTTCTTATTCAAAGGAGTGCATTTTTTTATGCAAAAAAGATCAAAAATCGAAAACTTCGTTTTCACCCTCGTTATGGCTTTTGTGATGGTTTACGCCATGGTGTGCTACAACATTGCGATAGACAAAGGCGGCATGAGCAACGAAATATTTGCCCTTGCCTTTAAGGAAATCCCGATCATGTGGCCGATTGCGGTGATTCTTGAAATGCTTATCGCGGAAAGGCTTGCAATCAAGCTTGCCTTTAAAATCGTGACGCCGAAAACAAATCCCGCAATCATAACCTTTACGATATCCGCCATGATTGTGTGCATAATGTGCCCCGCCATGAGCTTTATCGCAACCTGCCTTTTTGCTCACCCCGGCAAAGAAATAATTGCCGTATGGCTGCAAAAATGGGTGCTTAATTTCCCGATGGCAATGTTTTTCCAAATATTCTTTGCCGGCCCTGCCGTGAGAGGAATTTTTTCCGCTTTCGGAAAAATCGGAAAAAAGAAAAAAGCCGAAAAAGCCGAAGCGTAAAAAACCGGGCAAAGCTTTTACGGCAAAACAAAACAGCGCGCAAAAAAGCCGCGGTGCAAAAGCACTGCGGCAATTTTATTATATGCAATTTTAAAATTATTATTCGGCCGAGCCTTCGCTTTCGGCATTTGCGCTTTCGGGCTGCGGCTTGCCTTTTTTCTTTTTCTTTGAGAAAACAAGAAATTTGCCGAAGAAATAATTTACGATAACAACGATTACGCTGAGCACAACCTTGGAGCAGAAGCCCTCTGTGTAAAGAAAGCCCCAATTGAGGTGCATTTTTTCAAACAGCGGGTAAAACAGATTGTCAAAGCCAACCTTTGCAAGTAGCGTTGGGCCGAGAATTTCAAACAGCACGCCCGTAAGCGCCCTGGAGCCGAAAAAGCTTATAATTTCCTTAACCACAAGCTTAATATTCCAGCTTTTTGATTCAAACACCCAAAGTTTGTTTGTTACATAAGCAAAAGTTACGGCGCAAATCCAGCTGAGCGCATTGCCGAGCCAAACGGGCATTTTAACAGCGCCCACAAACACATTATATGTGCCCCAGCTCACAAGGGTTGTGAGCACGCCGAAGATAATATAGGTGATTATTTCCTTATATTTATTCCAAAACTTTTTCATACAACATCACTCAGCCTTTTCTTCGGTTTCTGTTTCTTCTGCGCAAAGATGGTCTTTCAAAATATAAATAGGCCTGTCCTTAACCTGAACATAAATTTTTGAAACATATTCGCCCAAAATGCCGAAGCAGAAAAGCTCAAGCCCGCCGAGCAAAAGCACAAGCACAACGATTGTGGCATAGCCGGGCACATTGATGCCGAACGCAAGCTTTTGAACAACAACAACTATAAGATAGATAATTGAAGCAAGGGATGAGAAAAAGCCGATATAAGCAGAAAGTGTAAGCGGAAATGTGGTAAACGAAACAATGCCCTCCATGGCATATTTAAGCAACTTTTTAAAGCCCCATTTCGATTCGCCGCTTTCCCTTTCGCAAACAGTGTAAGGAATATATTTTGTGTTAAAGCCCACAAAGCTGAAAATGCCCTTTGAAAATCTGTGATACTCGCTCATTTGAATAACGGCATCCACCATTTTTCTTTTCATAAGGCGAAAATCCGATGCGCCGTTCACAAAAGGCACATCCGCCACCTTATTTATCAGCTTATAAAATGCGGATTTCATGCCGCTCATTATTTTGTTTTCTTTGCGCTCTTCCTGATAAGCCGTTACGCAATCGATATCTTCATCGGAATTCATAACATCAAGCATTTCGAGCACAACCTCGGGCCTTTGCTGCAAATCGGCATCTATAAGGCACACAACATCGCCCTTAACATTATTGAGCCCCGCATAAATCGCTGCCTCCTTGCCGAAATTGCGGCTGAAGGAGAGCACCTGGATTTGGGATTCCCTGTGCTGCTCATAAAGCTTTTTGAGAAGCGGATAGGTGTTATCCTTGCTTCCGTCGTTCACAAACACAAACTCATAATCCTCCACCTTGCCGGTGAAAGCTTTTTTTACTTCCTCGTAAAACTTTTCAACATTTCCCTCTTCGTTATAACAAGGAACAACAAGTGATAATTTCATTTTGAACCTCTGTGCATATTTTGCAGTTAAATTTATATATGTGTATATTACTACAATTAAGTATTGTAACACAACACGGCAATAAAAACAATACACACATAAACTTATTTAAAAAATTAACATATTTTTGCCTTTGCGGCAAAAAACGATTTGTGCCTGCAAATTTTTTGTTGCTTTTGCGGCCGAAATATAGTAAAATAACTTTACAACCAAATCAAGCGGGGCATTAGCGCAGCTGGGAGCGCGCCACACTGGCAGTGTGGAGGTCAGGGGTTCGAACCCCCTATGCTCCACCACAAATCCACCGTAATCTTTAATATTGCGGTGGACTTTTATTTACGGCGACATAATTATACTTGATTTAATGCAATCGGGTTTGCTGCACACAACAGCGTTCAAAAAGCCGTGTGTTCTTCAATTTACTTAAATTGATCACGCATACACAGAGCAGAACACCGCAAAAGCGGAAAGAGGATATTATCAATGTTAATAGAAAATATTCCAAAATCTTCAGCCGAATTATATCAAAAATTACTGTCTGAGCTTAAGCCGAATTGGAATGTTGAGATTATTGAGGAGGATTACAATTTATACCGGCTTGGTTTTTCGGACGAAATACGCTGCTCTCTGCATTTAGACATATCTCACGAACAAATCCATGAACTGTATAATGAAATTATTGACATGGAAACAGATGCGTATATGAATGAGGATTTACTGTATAAAGACCCCCGATACATGAACGAAAAAGAAAAAAAGGAATATGCAATATTAAAAGAAAACGAAAAAAGATATAAAAAATATGCTCCCTTGGAGTCAATATGCAATTACTGTTTCTGAAGCAGAGAACGGCACCTAAAACGAGCAGTATATATTTATTCTAAAACACAAATTGCGGCGGCACAACAGTTTGCTTATTCGGGATGGGAAATCAAACAAAATCAACAGCGTAAATCAGGTGACAAAATGGATTTAAGAGAAGAGCTTTTCAAAAGCAGGGATTTAAAATACAGGGATTTTCACAAAAAACTGGTGCCGAATATTGACGAGAGCAAAATAATCGGCGTGCGCGTGCCGACGGTGCGCAAAATCGCGAAGAAAGCCTTTTTGGCAAACGCGCAAAACCGATGCGAATATTACGAGGAAATCGAGGCTTTCGGCTTTTGCGCGGCAATGAAGAAGTGCGGCGCGACGGAGCACAAAAGGGACATTGAAAAATTCGTTTCCATGACTGACAATTGGGGCACATGCGACACCTGCACCGCCGCGATGAAATTTATCGGCGAGAGCAAGAGCGAATATTTTGATTTTATTTGCTCGTTTATCGGCAGGGGCGAATATCCCACGCGATTTGCGATTGTGGCACTGATGGATTATTACCTTGATGACGAATACATTGACCGCGTTTTAAAAATCTACAGCGAAATCAAGAGCGATAAATACTACATAAACATGGCGCTTGCTTGGGCGCTGAGCATGGCGTTTATCAAACACAAAGGCAAGGTGATGCCGATTTTGGAAAGCCGCACCCTGAACGCCGATGTGCAAAACAAAACCATTCAAAAAATTTGCGATTCTTACCGCGTGAGCAAAGAAACAAAAAGCAAAATTAAGGAATATAAGATAAGATGATTAAAGCAATACTTTTTGACATAGACGGCACCCTGCTTGATTTTTCGGCGGCGGAGCGCTGTGCCATCGAAAAAGCCTTTTCAAAATTCGGGCTCGGAGAATTTTCACCCGAAAAAGCGCAGAAATATTCCGAAATCAATTTGCGCCACTGGGAAATGCTTGAGCGCGGCGAAATTACGAAAAACGAAGTTTTGCTTCTGCGCTTTGCGGAATTTTTAAAATATTTAAACTGCGATTCGGCAGCGCCGAACGAAGTGAACGATTATTACGAAAGCATTATCGCCGACAAGGTTGCCTTTATCGAAAACGCGCCCGAAATCTGCAATGATTTGGCAAAGGATTACGATTTATACTGCGTTACGAACGGCTCCATGACCGCGCAGACAAAAAGGCTTAAAAATTCCGGGCTTGACAAATATTTTAAGCAGATTTTTATATCTGACGAGATCGGATTTGAAAAACCGAGCATTCAATTTTTTGAGCCTGTTTTAAAGGCGGTTCACCGCGAAAAAAGCGAAATTATGATAATCGGAGATTCGCTTACGAGCGATATGAATGGCGGCAACAACGCCGGCATAAAATGCTGTTTTTACAACCCGCAGGGCAAAGCGGTTGAGGGCGATATTAAAATCGATTACGAAATAAAATCGCTCGGCGAAATATATGCCGTGCTTGAAAACGAAAGCAAAATATAATAAAATCACAGATGTGACCAAGAACTTTTTCCGCGCCGCGATTTAATTATTTATTCAATTTTTATTGCTTGACTTTGCCCTGCAATAAATATATAATAAATGTAATTCAGTTAATACATTAGGGGGTATTTCCAATGAAAATAAGCAAAATTTTTAAGATTATCGGCGGCATCGTTGCCGTTGCAGGCGTTATTGCAGCAATTTATCTTGCAATTCAAAAGCTTACGGATAAAAAAGAGCCGGAATATTTTAACGACGATGATTTCTTTGAGTGTGACAACGATCTTGAAATAATCGAAGTTGAAAAGGACGCTGCAAAAAAAGAAGAAGAAGCTCCTGCAGAAGAGCCGAAAAAAGAGGCGCTCCCAAAAAGAAAAAAAGTCGCTAAAAAGCATCCAAATAATTAAACGCCGAAAAAGCAGTACGATGTCTTCGCTGCTTTTTTTATTTGCAAAATCACGGCGCCGCAACGCGGCGGGAAAGGCAGGCAACAATATGAAAGGCAATTATTCCTGCGGCCTTGTTCTGGAGGGCGGAGGCAACCGCGCAATTTACACAAGCGGAGTGCTTGACGCTTTTATTGAAGCCGGAATCGAATTCCCCTATGTTATCGGAGTTTCGGCAGGCTCGTGCAACGCCGTTTCATTCTTGGGAAAAAATTTACGCCGCCAGCACGATATAGTAATAAATTACTGCAATGATAAAAGATATATGAGCCTGGGCAATCTGTTTAAAAGAAAGCCGATGCTTAATTTGGATTGGATTTTTAACGAGCTTTCATACGATATTATGCCTCTGAATCAGGACGAATTTGAGGCAAGCGGCGCAACGCTTTGCGTTGCCGTAACAAACGCATACAGCGGCAAAGCGGAATATCTTTACCCAAAGAGCATGCGCACTCGCGGATGCCAGCCGCTTAAAGCAAGCTGCGCGCTGCCGATTGCCACAAAGGGTGTGCAAATAGGGGCAGACACTTATTTTGACGGCGGTATTGCCGATTCAATTCCGCTTAAAAAGGCTTTGGACGACGGCTGCCGAAAGGCCGTTGTGATTTTAACGCAGGACAGGGATTATGTGAAGCACCATATCGACCAGGAAAAAGCCGTGCACAAAATGCTGAGGCAATATCCCAAAATTGCAGACGCCCTGCTTGCAAGGGATAAAATGTATAACGCGCAAAAAGCATATGTGGCTGCCGAAGAAAAAGCCGGCAACTGCTTTGTGATTGCGCCTGCAGTCGATTTGGGGTGCGGCACAATGGAAAGAAATTTAACCAAGCTGGAGCGTATTTACCAGCTTGGTTATGCACAAGGCAGGCAAAAAGCAGCAGCCGTTAAAGAATTTATGGCAGCTGCCGCAAAAGAGCAAGCTGCAGCTCCGCCGGAGGCAGAGCCGGAGAACGAAAACGAATAACAATCATTAACCGACTATGTGCCGCTTTAAGGCGAAGTCAAAAATAAATTCAGCCGAAGGGGCTTTAAAATGGGCAAAAAAGAAGACAAAACAAATGTTATGCGCACGCTCGATCGTGCCAAAATTAAATATGAGCACCGTGAATACGAGCCGGATGCAACGCTTTCGGGATCCGAGATTGCGGCAATGCTGGGTGAAAAGCCCGAATTTGTTTTTAAAACGCTTGTAACAGTTTCCAAATCAAAGCTGCATTATGTTTTTTTGATTCCCGTTAAAGAGGAGCTTGATTTAAAGAAGTGCGCAAAAGCCGTGGGCGAAAAAAGCGTTGAAATGATTCCGCAAAAGGAGCTTTTGCCGCTTACGGGCTATGTGCACGGCGGCTGCTCGCCCATCGGCATGAAAAAGCAGTTCAAAACCGTGGCTCATTTCTCTGCCCTCGACGGCGAAACGATTATGTTTTCCGCCGGCAAAGTGGGCAGGCAGGTTGTAATGAAGACGGAGGATTTCAAAAAAGCCGTGCCCGGAATAGCCTTTGCGGATTTAATAAAGGAATAGGATTTGCCACCCTGTTTTACGAAGATCAGAGGCGAATTATTCTCGCCCGCTTAAAGGAAGCGATTTTATTTTATGAAATTTTTAAATCCCGAAGATTATTTAAATTTCGGCGAAGACTCCGCTAAAGACTCGGAATTTGAAGAAAAAATCAAAGAATATGACGAATATTTTTCAACAAAAATAAAAAGCAGGTTGCCTGAAAAATTCATAAAAGAATATTTTTCCAATCACGGCTTCGACGATTGGAAGCTGACATCGATTAAGGCGGATTTTTTTAACGGAAGCACCACGGTGATTGTAAGCCTGTTTGATGATTTTAAAAACATAAAAAAATCCATCATATATTATTCCGTCAGCACTTTTAAATCAAATTTCAATCCCGAACATTTTGAATATATCGAAAGCAATGATTTCGGAATAGATGAATTTGATATTGTTGATGATAATTGCTTTTCTCACGAAGTATATTTCCCTTCGGGAGCGTCATATGCAGTTCATTTTTCGGATATAGAAATTTTATCTCAGTAAAACAAGTTAAACAGTCAATAAAAAGGCACGGCTTACGGAGAAAATTCCGCAGGCTGTGCCTTGATTTCTATTTAAATATATCAATCCATTTATCGTTGCCTTTCCGCTGTATGTATTCTTGAATATTATCATCGCAAAACACATCAATCATTTTATCAAAACTTGCGGCAAGATTCATAGTTTTTAATGTTTCGAGTTTTGTCCAAAACACCTCACCCTCATCGGATGATTTTAAGGTTCCGGAATATTCATTGGTTTTAAAAAGCAAAACCAAATATCGTTTGTTGCTTTTTACTTCCCACCATTTAATACCGCATAATTTAGGGTTTTTAATGATAAGCCCCGTTTCTTCTTTAACTTCCCTGATAACAGATTCAACAAAAGACTCTTGCTTTTCAATATGACCGCCGGGAAAAGTAATGCCGCCCCAAGATTTATTGATTTTATTTTGAACAACAACATTACCGTTGCGGTCGTAAATCATGCACATATTGGTTAATTCGATTTTTTCGTATTTGCTCATAATAACACCCTGAATTATGAATATAGTAATATTTCCGATTATACCATATACGTTAAAAATCGTCAAAAATGTCTATATGCCATAATTCCGTTATAAGTCATAAAAGCTTTTGTGTTTGAATGAATCGGAACAAGCTAAAAAAGATGCGCAACGCAACGGCATTTTGATTTGCTCACAAAATTCAAAAAACTGCCAAAAGCATTGTTTATAAACAATGGCTCTTGAGGGCTTTTTGGCATAAAATAAAAGCAGGTTAAAGAACCTGCTTTTTCTTGGTCGAGGTGACAAGATTTGAACTTGCGACCCCCACGTCCCGAACGTGGTGCTCTACCAAACTGAGCCACACCTCGATATTGCATTTGCTATTATCGCATACTTTGTGTGAATTTGCAATAGTTTTTTTCAGAAATTGTAATATTTCTTTTTTTGACATATACCCCCTGATATGCTAACATTATATTATAGCACTTGTGCCGTTTTTTGCCGAAATGTTCGGAAGCCGCGGCGCAAAGAACATGAGGAATTTTGTTATGAAAAAAATATTATCCGCTTTAATATCGGCGGCAATGGTGCTTGCAAGTGCCTCGCCCGCCTTCGCCGCAGACAGTGCCGAACTTAACATATCGGCGGACAAAATCGGCCACGAGGTTTCGCCAACGCTTTACGGCGCTTTTATTGAGGACATTTCCAAGGCGGGCGACGGCGGCTTGGTTTCAAATTTGGTTTACAACAACAGCTTTGAATACAACGACACCGCCGAAGAAAACGCCGCGCTCAATGAGGCTTATTGGGAATTTTCAAACATTACCCACACCCTTGCAAGCGACGGGGCAATGAACAAAAACAACCCGAATTACGAAAAGCTGACCGTTTCCGGCAAGGGAGTTATAACAAATCTCGGCTGTGTTGAGGATTGGGACTACAAAACCTTTGATCAAAACAAAAAAGCTCAGTCAACGGCGGACATGGGCTTTAAAAAAGGTGAAAAATACGATTTTTCAATGTATATCAAAAACATTGATTTCAGCGGCACGGTAAGAGTTTATCTCGATTCCTCCGCCAACAAATCGCACCAAACAGAAATAGACATTTCAAACAGCGAAAGCTGGCGCAAATTTGAAGCCGAGCTTGAATCCTCCGCCACGGAGGACGGCGGCCTTTCGATTGAATTTAACGGTGCAGGCACCCTTTGCGTTGATTTTGTGCAGCTGATTCCGCAAAATTCTTACGGCTACGGCAACAGCGAGTGGAAATACACAACCCTGCGCGCCGATTTGGCGGAAGCGCTTAAAAAGCTGAACCCCGCGTTTATAAGATTCCCCGGCGGCTGCTTTTGCGAAGGCGATTCGCTTGAAAATCTTTTTGACTGGAAATCGACCATAGGCCCGCTTGAGGAGCGCAAGCAAAGCTACAATGTGTGGCGAAACGATGACGCGGGCGATTACTACATAAATTCAAACGAGCTGGGATACGGCGAATATTTCAATCTTTGCGCGGATTTGGGCGCAGAGCCTGTTCCCTGCCTGAATGTGGGCTTAACCTGCCAGGGCAGAAACGGATACGATATAAATGTTGACGCTCTTAAAAAGCTTAACATGAGCGATGAGGAATTTCGCAATTATCTTATTTCCGAGCGGAATTTTGACGAAAAAGACGAAAGCGGCATTGAAGCCAGAATCAAAGAGGTGGATGCGCTTAATTACACAAGCGAAGCCGATTTTGACAAATACCTTGAAACGATTGCATTAACACCCGGCACACACGAATGGCAAAATTATGTGCAGGATGTGCTGGATTTGATTGAATATGCAAACGGCGACGCCAACACAACATATTGGGGCGCTGTAAGAGCCGCAAACGGCCGCACCGAGCCTTACAACCTTAAATACATCGGCCTCGGAAACGAAAACTGGGGCGAGGTTTATTGGCGCAATTTTGATGCGCTTTATAAAGCCGTTAAAGAAAAATACCCCGATATAACCGTTATCACCACGGCGGGCACCTGGCTTGACGGCAAGGATTTCGACATTGCGCAAAACACTGCAAACAGCAAATACAGCGATTGTTACATTGACGAGCATTACTACACAAGCCGCGATTATATGTATGAAATTAACAACAGATATGACGGCTACGACAGAAACGGCGCAAAGGTTTTCGTTGGCGAATACGCCGCAACGGCAAACGGAATAGGCACAATTCAAACAAAAAGCAACATGGCCGAGGCCATTGAAGAAGCCGCCTATATGACAGGCTTTGAGCGCAACAGCGATGTGGTGGCAATGACGGCATATGCCCCCACCTTTGCAAAAATCAATTCGCAAAACTGGGCGGTTAATATGATTTGGTTTGATTCGCAGGAAACCGTGCTTACCCCGTCATACTACACGCAAATGCTTTATGCAAACAACATAGGCACAAAATATATTGATGCCGCCTTTGCCGAGGAAACGCCCATAAGCGATTTGGCACAATCCGTGACCGTGAACGAGCAGGAACAGGCAATTTATGTTAAGCTTGTTAATTCAAGCGGCAAGGAGCAAACGGTTAATTTGAATTTAAACGGCTTCGGAAGCTTAAATTACGCATCAAATCAACACATTACGGCAAACTACAAATCCGCCTGCAACGAAGCGGGCAAGCCGAATTATGTTGCCCCCGAGGACGAACAGCTTGCGATAAACGGCGAAACCGTGACCGTGAACACGGGCAAATACAGCGTGAATGTTATCAGAATAGCCTACGGCTCAAACGACGGCTCCGCGCTTTACAAACTGCCCGCAGATTTGCCTCAACAGGAAAGCGGATATCTGCCGCCTGCCGCAAGAGTTGCCGTGCCATGCGCAATCGGCGCCGTTATTCTTGCTGCCGTGCTCACGGGAGTGTGCACAAAAATAGCGCGCAAAAAGAAAGCAAAATAATAAAGCCGCAAGGCAAAATGGGCGTAACCCTTAATTGAGTTACGCCCATTTTTATATGCAGTTTCACCGAAAAGTGTTGATTTTTGCAACAACACCTTTTCGTCCCCACGGGGCGGAAAAGGCAGAATCGGTTGTTTTAAACCATATTGCGTTCGATTCCCGCCTGCTTAACACAAACGCACGCCTGCGCCTCACCATTTTAAATCATGCAGCTGCCCTTTTGAAGAAAGCAAGGGATAATTCCATTGGCGCAACACCTCATAAACGCCGACGGCTACGCTGTTGCTTAAATTCAGACTGCGAATTATTCCGCGCATCGGAATACGCACACAACTGTCATGATTTGCTTTAAGCAGCGGCTCGGGCAACCCCTTTGATTCCTTGCCGAAAACGAGGAAGCAATCGTTTGGATATTCGGCATCCGTGTGTGCCTGCTCCGCCTTGGTGGTGAAATAAAAGAAATTTGCGCCCTTGTTTTTTTCAAAAAAATCGTTGATATCATCATAATATGTTATATCAAGCTTATCCCAATAATCAAGCCCTGCGCGGCGAACACGCCTTTCGGTGATTTGAAAGCCCATTGGCCCCACAAGGTGAAGCCTCGCGCCCGTGGCGGCGCAGGTGCGTGCAATATTGCCCGTGTTTTGCGGGATTTCCGGCTCTATCAAAGCCACATTAAGCGAGTGTTCCATTTATATAAACTTCCTTAATTTCAAAATTATCGCCCACAAACACCAAATCCGCTGCCTTGCCGACGGCGATTGAGCCGATCTCATCACCCAAGCCGATTGATTTTGCGGGGTTTATTGTGCAGCTGCGAAGCGCGGTTTCAAAATCGATTCCGAATGAAAGCAGATTTTTAAATTCATCAAAAACATTGCTGATTGATGCCGCGATGGTGCCGTCCTCAAGCACGGCATATTTGCCGCCCTCGTGCACGAACGGGCTGACCGCCAAGCTCGTATTCGCCTGCGCCGAGCCCTGCCGCGCGCATAGAATCCGAAATCACGCACGCCCTGTTTTTGCCGAGCATTTTAAATGTGTTTCTGAGCACCGCCGGGCAAATATGGCCGCCGTCGCAAATCAATTCGCAATAAACATTTTCATTATCAAGAGCCGTGCCCGCAATTCCCGCCTCACGATGCTGCATCGGGGTCATGGCATTATAAAGATGCGTGGCATGATTTGCGCCCAAATCAAATGCCGCCTGCGCCTCTGCCGCATTTGCAGCCGAATGGCCGATTGAAACGGAGCATTTTTTTGAAGCGTGCTTAATAAATTCGGCGCTGTCAAACGCCTCAGGAGCAATTGTTATAAGCTTAACAAGCCCGCCGCTTTTATCAAACAGCCCGTCAAATTCTTCTGCCGTGCCGGGGCGGACAAATTCGGGATTTTGCGCGCCCTTTTTGCTCATGGCGATAAACGGGCCCTCAAGATTTATGCCGGCAACCTTGGCACCGCTTTCCCTGCCCTTATAATTTTTAACCGTGCTTACGATATCGCAAAGAGTTTGCCTGCCGAGCGTCATTGAAGTGGGGCAAAACGAGGTTACGCCGTGCTTTGCAAGATATTTGCCGATTTTTTCAAGCCCGGCCTCATCGGCATCCGAAGCGTCGCCGCCCGCCGCGCCGTGAATGTGAATATCCACAAACCCGGGCAGAGCAACCATGCCGCTCATATCGCGGCCCTCGCCCTCTATAACGCCGATTGCCTTGATTTTGCCGCCCTCTATTTCGATATCGGCAACTTCCTTTTTAAAAAGTTCATTATAAAAGCAAACATTTTTTAATATCATCACTGATTTTCCTTTACTATCCTGAATGTGATTTCGCAAAGCTGCTCAAAGCTTTCGAGCGAGCCCATTTCCGCGCGGAACTTTGCGCCGCCGCGAAGCCCCTTTGTGTAATAAGCCGCATGGCGGCGTGCCTCGCGCATGGCAGTGTGCTCGCCCTTATATTCAATCATTTTTTGAATGTGAGCAAGCATAACGCGCACTTTTTCCTCCACCGACTGCTCGGGAATTATTCTGCATTCGTCAAAATAAGCGTTTATGCGGCGAAACAGCCACGGATTTCCCATGGCACCGCGGCCTATCATAATCGCGTCGCAATCCGTAAGCTCTGCCATTTTGGCGGCAGAGGCTTCATCAACCACATCGCCGTTTCCGATAACGGGAATCGAAACCGCCTGCTTAACGCGGCGGATAATATCATAATCCACCGTGCCGCTGTACATCTGCACGCGGGTGCGCCCGTGAACGGCAATTGCCGCTGCGCCGTTTTGCTCTGCAATTTGCGCCATTTCAACGGCGTTTACGGAATTATCATCCCAGCCCTTGCGGATTTTAACCGTGACGGGAATATCAACGGCATCGCTGACGGCGCGCACGATTTCGCCCGCAAGGCGAGGATTTTTCATAAGGCTTGCTCCGCCGCCGTTATTTGCGACCTTCGGCGCGGGGCAGCCCATATTTATATCGATTATATCGGGTTTATATTCCAGGCATTTAACCGCGGCCAAAGCCATAACAGCAGGGTCATCGCCGAAAATCTGCGTGCCCGCAATGCCCTCTTCTTTGCCGAGGGTAAGCAGAGCGGCGCTTTTTTTATCGCCCATGGAAAGACCCTTTGCACTGACCATTTCCGTTACCGTGTAAGCCGCGCCAAAGGAGGCGCACACCTCGCGGAAAGCGCGATCAGCCACGCCCGCCATAGGGGCAAGAAACGCCCTGCCCGGAAATTCAATATCTTTAATTTTCATATTCATACCTCGGCTAACAGTATATCACAGTATTTATTTTTGCACAAGAAACATAAGCTTAAATTGTTATGGTTTAAAAGCAATCTTATCTTTAGTTTAAAATTTTCTCAAATTAACCGTCTGCGCATAATTTTGCGTATAAAAAAAGCCCGAAATTCTTTTCGGGCTTAATTTATTCTTTTGAAGAAGCAGCGAATCAAACGCGTGTGTCATCCTCGCGGTGAATATAAGCATCAAGCAATTTCCAAATCACCTTTTGCTCTTCGGGAGTGCAGGAAGTTACCATATCGATGATATTTTCATCAACCTCATCCTTCATTGCACCGGAGATGAAATAATCCGCATTGGTTTCAAGCACTTCGCAAATTTTGATAAAGCTTTTCATTCTGGGATAGCTGCGACCGGTTTCAATATTTGAAATCTGGTGTTCGCTGAGCCCGATTTGCTCTGCCAATTCGCTTTGGTTGATACCAAGCTGTTTTCTTCTTTGCATAATGCGCAAGCCTAATATTGCCTGCTTGTTAATTTTTCTCATAATAACACCCCAATCGAATATTACCATAAAACAACAAAAAGCTGAACACATATAAATTGGATTTTCTATTGCATATGCTTGTTTTTGAAAACCCGGCGGCATTTCCAAGCGGATTTAATTACACAAGGAGCGCATTTATACGCATCAACAAATTTGCGAAAAGTGCCGAAGCGGCCGAATAATTAAAGGATGATGGATTTACCCGTCATCTCCGCAGGCTGCTCAAGACCCATAACCTTAAGCATTGTGGGCGCGATATCGCTGAGTCTGCCGCCCTCGCGAACCTTGCAGGGATAATTAACAACGATAAAGGGAACGGGATTTGTGGTGTGCGCCGTGAAGGGCTCGCCGTTTTCATCAAGCATCTTATCGGCATTGCCGTGGTCTGCCGTTACGAAGAGAACGCCGCCCATTTCCTTAACAGCCTGAGCAAGCGAACCCACGCATGCATCAACCGTTTCAACAGCCTTGATTGCCGCAGGAATAATTCCAGTGTGGCCAACCATATCGCAATTTGCAAAATTAACGATAATTGCATCGTATTTACCGCTTCTTACAGCCGCATTAAGCTTTTCGGAAACCTCGGGAGCGCTCATTTCGGGCATAAGGTCAAATGTGGAAATTTTCGGAGAATCAACAAGAATTCTGTCCTCACCCGGATATTGCTTTTCCTCACCGCCGTTGAAGAAGAAGGTTACATGTGCATATTTCTGAGTTTCGGCAATGCGAAGCTGAGTTTTGCCAAGAGAGGAAATATATTCGCCGAAAGTGTTTTTAAGCGTTTCGGGAGGGAAAGCAACCTCAACATTCGGCATTGATTCATCATACTGAGTCATGCAAACATAAAGGAGCTTGAAATAGCCGTTTTTCCTTTCAAAGCCTGTGAAATCGGGATCAACAAAGGTGCGTGTGATTTCTCTTGCGCGATCGGGGCGGAAATTGAAGAAAATAACGCTGTCGCCCTCGGAAACGGCACCCTCTGCGCCGCCGATAACGGTTGGAAGCACAAATTCATCTGTAAGATGCTTACCGTCCTCATCAATGGTTTCATAAGAAGCCTCAACCGCAGCGATAACATCATCCGCCTGAATACCCTCACGATAAACCATTGCAGCATAAGCTTTTTCGACTCTGTCCCAAATATTATCGCGGTCCATAGCATAAAATCTGCCCATAACGGAAGCGATTTTGCCAACGCCGATTTCGCTCATTTTAGCCTGAAGCGCTTTAAGATCCTCAACGGCGGAAGCCGGCGGAACATCACGGCCGTCCAAAACAGCATGAACATAAACATTTTCAACACCGTGCTTTTTAGCCATTTCAAGCAAGCCGTAAAGGTGGTCGGTATGGCTGTGAACGCCGCCGGGAGAAACAAGGCCGATAAGGTGAAGAGCCTTGCCCGACTTTGCATTATTAACGGCATCTAAAAGAGCCTTGTTATTATAAGCCTCGCCGTCTTGAAAGGCTTTTGTTATTCTGGTGAGGGGCTGATAAACAATGCGGCCCGCACCGATATTCGTGTGGCCGACCTCGCTGTTGCCCATTTGGCCGTCCGGCAAGCCCACATCAAGGCCCGAAGCGCCGATATAAGTCATCGGGCATTCTGCCATAAGCTTATCGAGATTCGGCTTATTTGCCATTGCAATTGCATTGCCGTAATCGGAATCGTTTTTACCGAAGCCGTCCATTATACATAAAACAACCGGTTTTTTCATAAAGAAAATCCTCCTGTAATAATTTATTTAAAAAAGCCTTCCGCAGGGAAGGCTTTTCAGACTTATTTGCTTGCCGCTTTAACAATAACGGAAAAATCCTGAGCCTTGAGTGAAGCGCCGCCGATAAGGCCGCCGTCAACATTCTCTTTTGCAAGAAGTTCATCCGCATTTTTGGCATTCATTGAGCCGCCGTATTGAATTGTTACAGCCTGAGCGGCATCCTCGCCGTATACCTCGGCAATTGCTGCGCGAACATAGCCGTTGCCTTCATCTGCCTGATCCGCAGTGGCTGTTACGCCCGTGCCGATTGCCCAAACGGGTTCGTAAGCGATGATAACATCTTTAAGCTGATCAGCGGAAACATTTGTGAGCGCCATTTTGGTTTGGAATTTCAAAAGGGTTTCCGTGTAACCAAGTTCTCTTTGCTCAAGAGTTTCACCAACGCAGATGATCGGCTTTAGGCCCTTTTCAAGAGCCTTGAGTGTGCGAAGATTAACCGTTTGATCGGTTTCACCGAAGTAAGTTCTTCTTTCGCTGTGGCCGATTACAACATATTCAACACCAAGCTCATTAAGCATATCTGCACTTACTTCGCCGGTGTAAGCGCCGCTGTCCTTAAAATGAACATTTTCGGCACCGATTTTGATGTTTGAGCCTTTTGCAGCCTCAACCGCTGCCGGAACATCAACAAAGGGAACGCACAAAACAACGCCGCAATCCGCATCTGCAACAAGCGGCTTCATTTCGTTGATAAGGGCTGTTGTTTGCGCAGGAGTGTTATTCATTTTCCAGTTACCTGCGATAACTGCTTTTCTGACTGCTTTATTCATTATATACTACCTCTTTTATAAAAGAATTTTAGTCTTTATCCATAAGAGCGGCAATGCCGGGAAGCTCCTTGCCCTCAAGGAATTCAAGAGAAGCGCCGCCGCCTGTGGAGATGTGGCTCATTTTATCGCTGAAGCCAAGCTTTGTTACCGCTGCAACGGAATCGCCGCCGCCAACGATTGAGATTGCGCCTGAATCGGCAACTGCCTTTGCAACCGCGATTGTGCCTGCCGCAAAGTTGTCCCATTCCGAAACGCCCATGGGGCCGTTCCAAATAACGGTGCCTGCGCCCTTAATTGCATCTGCAAAAAGGACCTGAGTTTTGGGGCCGATATCAAGACCCATCCAGCCATCGGGAATTTCATCGCTGTTTACAACCATAGCCTCTGTGTTTTCATCATATTCCTTGCCGACCTTGTTATCAACGGGAATAAGGAATTTAACGCCCTTAGCCTCTGCATCCTTCATCATTTGGCATGCATTTTCAACCTGATCCTCTTCAAGAAGAGATGTGCCGATGTGGTGGCCGAGAGCTTTCATAAAGGTGTAAGCCATACCGCCGCCGACGATAAGTGTGTCGCACTTATCGAGAAGATTTGTGATTACGCCGATTTTATCGGAAACCTTTGCACCGCCGAGAATTGCAACGAGGGGACGCTTGGGATCGGAAAGCGCGCCGCCCATAAAGGTGATTTCCTTTTGAATAAGATAGCCGCAAACAGCGGGAAGATAAGCCGCAACGCCCGTGGTGGAGCAATGTGCTCTGTGTGCGGTGCCGAAAGCATCGTTCACGAAAACATCTGCAAGAGAAGCAAGCTCTTTGGAGAAATTCTCCTCATTCTTTGTTTCTTCTTTTCTGTAGCGAACATTTTCGAGAAGCATAACTTCGCCGTCTTTAAGCTCTGCAGCCATTTTCTTTGCATTTTCGCCTACAACGGTTTCATCCTCTGCAAGCTTAACATCCTGACCGAGATATTCGGTGAGCCTTTTAGCTACGGGAGCAAGGCTGAATTCGGGCTTATATTCGCCCTTCGGTCTGCCGAGATGAGAGCAAAGAATAACCTTTGCGCCCTGCGCGATAAGATATTTAATTGTCGGAAGAGCGGCAACAATTCTTTTATCGTTTGTGATTTCGCCGTCCTTAAGCGGAACATTGAAATCGCAGCGAACAAGAACCTTTTTGCCTGCCACATCGATATCTTCGATTGTTTTTTTGTTCAAAGCATTCATTATGATTACCTCTCATTTAATATTATAAGAAAAGTGTTCTTATTTTCCACGAATTTATTATAAATTAGTTAATCACTAAAATCAATACATATTTTTCAACAGATATGGGCAACATATTTGTTATATTTTTGTCAACCTTAATCAAAACCAAAGCGCCTTGGGCAAAAAAGCCGAAGGCGCAGCGATTAAAGCGCTATATTCGCCTGCATAAAACGGGAAAGAGACTCACCCTTAAACGGCGCAAGCCAAGCCCTGATATATGCATTTGAAAAGGTTAAATCTAGCGGGATTATTCCGAGAAAATCAAAAGCACAGGAGCTTTCGTAAATATCGCCCGCCGGAACAGAAGCCGCAAAAACGGGAATGTTTTTTCCTTGCAGGCGGCACAGAATTTCTGAAAATCCAAGCTTGCGGTGTTTAAAGTTCCGCTGTGATAAGGGCGCAGAATAACCGCTTTTTTTTCGCTTATATTAAAATTATAATCACACCCCGGGAACGCATTGCAGAGCAAGCACTTCCGACCGCTCTGGGAATTCAACCCCGTCTATTCCGAAATCCGCAAGCGAAGCTGCTTTTGCGCTGCATTCTTTGCATGCAAAAGCATCGTTTTTACTTTTTTCCGAAGCTTTGTTTTTGCCGAAATTTTCATTATCTAATGCAAAATAACCTTTTTCGGCAAGAAACGCACTCCCCTCGGGATAGGTTAAAAGGTGCGCCGCATCAAGAATTCCGGCGCATTCATCGCCGATGTTTTTATAGGAAACACGCACGCCGCGGGAATTATTATTTTTAAGAAAATCAACGGCTGCCTCGAAATTGGCAAAGCCGTTTGACCGTGAATCGGAAAGAGGATAATTCGCGCTCACGAGCACGGCGCAGGCTTTTGTGCCCGCAAGGGCATAGGAAAGCGCAGCGGCGGAAAACTGCAAGGTATCCGTGCCATGGCAAACAATGATTTTTTCGCCGCCGTTTTCGGCAATACCGCACACGCAGCGAACAAGCGAATTGAGATTTTCGGCACACAAATTTTCGCTTAGAGCAAAGTAAGGCGCGGCGGTTTCAAACGAAACATCATTGCCGTGAAGCGCAATATAATTTTCAAGAAGCACGGATTTTGAAGAATCCGCAGGCGAAATAACCCCGCCGGAAACGGAGCTGCCTATTGTGCCGCCCGTGAAAACAACATAAATTTTCATTGCGCCCTCCTAAATAATTTGCACTGTAATTATGCCCGATTTAAGCCGCTTTAAGCAATAGGAAGCCTGAGCGGCCGCATTCCCCCTGCCGCTTTTTCGCTTGCCTGCGGCAAAAGAGCAAAGAAAAAAACCGCACTGAAAAATCAGTACGGTTTGTTTGGTGACCCGGACGAGAATCGAACTCGTGTTACCGCCGTGAAAGGGCGGTGTCTTAACCGCTTGACCACCGGGCCGTTGGTGGCTTTAACTGGATTCGAACCAGTGACACTGCGGGTATGAACCGCATGCTCTAGCCAACTGAGCTATAAAGCCATTTGCCAAAGCTCTTTTTCAAGCAAGGTAGATTATATTATATAAACCGCAATTTGTCAACACTTTTTTTCGCGAAATGAAAATACTTTTTTTAAAGTCCCGAAATTAGCACATATGTTTGACAATTTTCGACACCGATGTTATTATATGATTGTTACTATTATAAATAAAGGCGTGATAACCGTGAAAGAAATAAACAAAACCCAAAAAGCCGTGCTTGAATATATTAAAGACACTATCGGCGAGCGCGGCGTTGCGCCCTCCGTGCGTGAAATCGGTGAAGCCGTGGGGCTGCGCTCCACATCCTCCGTGCAATATAATTTAAACGCGCTTGAGCAGGCGGGATATATTGAAAGAGACCCCAATTTAAAGCGCACGATCAGGCTGATTGGCAGCAATCTGAAAGCCACTCCCGTTCCCCTTTTAGGCACGGTTGCCGCAGGCATGCCGATTTTGGCACAGGAAATGATTGAGGAATATATTCCCGTGGCGCTGAATAAGGGCGGAGAATTTTTTGCGCTTCATGTTAAGGGCGATTCCATGATAAACGCCCATATCGAAAGCGGCGACATTATCATTGTGCAAAAAACACCCGTTGCAAACAACGGCGACATTGTTGTGGCGCTTATAGGCGACGAAGCAACCGTTAAAAGATACTACAAAGAAAAAGGGCATTTTCGCCTTCAGCCTGAAAACGACGATTACGAACCGATTATCGTTGACGAGCTTGTGCTGCTCGGCAAAGTGGTTTCGCTTATTCGCAACTATTAAAGCGGCACAAAAACTCCTTTTTATACTCATTATTGAAAAAACGGTTTATTTTTATTCCGCTTTGGTTTATAATTAAGATTAAGTTATTATTTCAGAGGTATTAGTGTGAAAAATCACACTATCAAATTATATTGCCTTCAAAATTTGCCTGCGGCATAATTTTGAAATGGCTGAAATCACCATTTATGCCTGTTCAGGCAACGCAGGTCAATCAGGTGATTTTTAATAAACTGTTTGTTGCCTGAAAGGCTATGGTGATTACTATGAGCGAATGCACACATGATTGTTCGAGCTGTTCGCAGAATTGCGGCGACAGAAAACCGCAAAGCCTGCAAAAGCCGATGAACAAATATTCAAATATAAAAAATGTTATCGGGGTTGTAAGCGGCAAAGGCGGCGTGGGAAAAAGCCTTGTGGCATGCATGCTTGCCTCTGCCTGCGCAAAAGCGGGGCTTAAGGTCGGCGTTTTGGATGCAGACATCACCGGCCCTTCCGTGCCTAAATCCTTTGGGGTGCACAGCAAAGCCTTGCAGGACGACGAATGCCTGCTTCCCTATATTACCGAAAGCGGAATAAAAATCATGAGCATAAACATGATGCTGGCGGATGAAAGCTCGCCGGTTGTTTGGCGCGGACCCGTTATAAGCGGCGTTGTTGAGCAGTTTTGGACGGATGTTCGCTGGGGCGAGCTTGATTATCTTTTTGTTGACATGCCGCCCGGAACAGGCGATGTTGCACTGACTGTTTTTCAGAGCCTGCCCGTGAGCGGAATCGTGATAGTTTCCACCCCGCAGGATCTTGTTAAAATGATTGTAAACAAAGCCGTAAACATGGCAAAGATGATGAATGTGCCCGTGCTCGGCCTTGTGGAAAACATGAGCTATTTCGTTTGCCCCGACTGCGGCAAAAAGCATGCGGTTTTCGGCGAATCGCAAATAGATGAAACGGCAAAGGAGCTTGGGCTTCCCGTGCTTGCAAAGCTGCCGATAGACCCCAAAATCAACCGCCTTGTTGACGAGGGCAAAATTGAAGAGGTCTGCACCGACGCACTTTCCGATTTTGTGGAGGCGCTCTTACAAAAATAAACGCACAGGAGGCACATATGGCAAAAGAGAAGATTATATTTCTTGGGACGAATATTTTATGGGCGTTGCATTACTTTCGGCGATGCGCAGCAAGGATCCGAACACACAAGTCGGCGCCTGCATAGTAAATGACGACAACCGCATAGTGAGCGTTGGCTACAACGGCTTCCCCCGCGGCTGCTCGGACGAAGCTTTTCCGTGGGATCGCACGGGAGATAACCCAAACGACACAAAATACCCCTTTGTGTGCCACGCCGAGCTTAATGCAATTTTAAATTCCAACGGCATCGGCATTAAAGGCGCGCGCATATATGTGGCGCTTTTTCCCTGCAACGAATGTGCAAAAGCGATTATTCAGGCCGGCATCAAAGAGGTTATTTTCATCAGCGACAAATATGCCGACACGGATAACAACCGCGCAAGCCGCAAAATGCTTGAGGCCGCCGGCGTTAAGCTGACCAAATTTGAAAGCGGCAAAGAAATTAAAATTGATTTTAATGCGGAGAAGGTTTGATTTTGAAATTTGACATTTACGATTTTGACAAAACCCTGGTGCCGTTTGACAGCGGCTCGCTTTTCATTGCATATTGCACGCTGCATTACCCTTGGATCATCATAACATTTCCGCTGATGATAATTGCGGCGCTGCTTATGGCGCTCGGAATAATCCGCTTTACGCAATTCAAAAAAATTTGCTTTATATTTTTGCCGCTTATTCCGCTGCAAAAGGCTGTTTGCGGCTTTTGGAACAGGCACGAAAAGCAGCTTTACCAATGGTTTTTTGAAAGAAAGCGCAAGGGAATAGTTATAAGCGCCTCGCCCGATTTTTTGCTTGAAGAAATTTCAAAGCGCGCGGGCTTTGATTATCTTATATGCACCCGGCACAACAAAAAGAACGGAATGATTATCGGCGAAAATTGCCGAGGCGAAGAAAAGGTTAAGCGCCTGTTCGACGAATTCGGAACGGATGTAAAAATCATTGATGTTTATTCCGATTCATACAAGCACGACAAATACATATTTTCGCTTGCAACGGGCAACTGCTACCATATCGAAAACGGCGAAAGAGTAAAATTTAACTACAAGGATAAATACGGTGATAAATAAATGGAGAAGAAAAACCCGGAAAGAATTATAATACCGATTTTAATTGCCGTGCTTGCGGTGCTTTGCATTGTGGGCGGCACATACTATATAAAGGTGTATAAACCCGCAATAAAGCAGGCCGCGGAGGAATCAACCCTTGTGGCGCAAAAAGACAGCACACCTCAAAAAACGGGCGAGCGCACGCTGCTGGCTCAGATTAACGAAAGCAACCTTGCGCTTTATAAGGACGGCGACTACATTATCCTTTCTCAGGACGGGCAGGAAACAGAATATTCCGACTGGGCAAGCGATTTTTCAACCAAAGCCCCCACTCTTTATTATGAGGATATAAACAATGACGGCATTAAAGAAATTTTAATCACCGCATATGAAAACACAGATGAAACTTACAATAAATCGCTCAACGGGCTTTATGTGCTGGCGGTAAGCGGCGAAGCAGGTAGCAGAGCTTATGATGTTTATTACACAAACAGCCAAAATTGGAGCGAGTATTTCGGCAAATATGTAACCTGCTATTTAAATCAGCCCGCAGCTTCGCCAGATTTGCTTCAGTTTGCAATGAGCTACAAAAACATTCCGCTTGAATATGACCCGCAAACGGGCTATGTAAACAAGCAGCAAAAAAGCACGCCCAATCAAAAGGTTTGGTTTTCAAAAGTGCTCCGTGAAAACGGCGAAAACTGCACTTTTTATAAAATGACAAGTGCACCGAGTGTTATTGAGCTTGATAAAGACACACATATGCCCCGCGTTTACACGGATATTTACGCAGTTTATAACGAAACCGAGCAAAAGCAATATATAGGCAGGCTTTACACACAAATCACACTTTCGGCAGACAGTAAGCTCACCATCGGCTCCCGCAGTGTGGGATTTTCGCCGAACAGCGAATTTAAAGCGGACGATCCCCGTGGGTAATTCCGCCGAAATTACGGTCAATTTTAATTTTATTCATGCCGGTCGATTGCCGCGCGGCAAAAGCGCAAACATTATTTTCAAATCTTAATTTTTTATAAATCGGGCATTATAATAATGCACTTTTATTGCAGTTTAAAATTTGCTGTGATATAATTAAGCAACCGAAATCAGGCAAAAGCGCGGCTTTGCGGTTTACACGCACTGCAAAAAAAGCCACAAGGCGGCGCGCAAACGAACCAACGAAAGGAAGCGGAAAATGAGCGTTTTAATCACGGCGGATTCCACCTGCGATTTACCGAAAAGCATTATATCGGAGCGCGAAATCACAATAATCCCGCTTTCTATTTTACTTGGTGAAAAATCGTTTAAAGACGGCATTGAAGTCACCCGCGAAGATGTTTACGAGCATGTAAAAAAAACCGGAGAGCTTCCGAAAACGGCGGCCGTTCCCCCGGCTGAATATTATGATATTTTCAGAGCGGCGGCAGACGCGGGCCACAGTGTGGTGCACATCGGGCTTTCCTCTGCCATATCCTCAAGCTATCAAAACGCGGTTTTGGCGGCAACCGATTTTAAAAATATTTACTGTGTGGATTCAAAAAACCTTTGTGCCGGAATGGGGCTTCTTGTTTTAAAAGCGTGCGATTTGCGCGATAAAGGCTTTGACGCAAAAAAAATTGCCGCACGCATAAATTCACTTGTGCCGAAGATTCATTCAAGCTTTGTGCTGGATAATCTTGAATTTCTTCACAAGGGCGGCAGATGCAGCTCCGTTGCGAAATTCGGCGCAAATGTGCTTGGCTTAAAGCCCGTTATCGGCGTTGATCCCGCCACCGGCAAAATGGATGTTATAAAAAAATACCGCGGCAAATCCGAAGCGGTCTGCCGCCAATATATTAACGACACCCTGCACGATATTTCAAAGGCAGACCCTTCTCGCCTTATAATCGCCGAATCCGGCGGAATTCCCGGCGAAATTTCGGCATTTGCGCTCGGAATGGCGCGCGGCCAATGCAAATTCAACGAAATCATAAATGCCGAGGCCGGCTGCACAATAGCATCGCATTGCGGCCCGAAAACCTTTGCACTGTTTTATATGAAAAAATAATGTTAAATATTAACAAAAGCTCCTATGGCTTTACAGCCATGGGATTTTTTTGTATAATAATCAGTAATTTACTTGGGGCAAAGCCCCGCGAAAAGAGATTTTTATGGGCTTAAAGCAAGATGTTTTAAAACGCCTGAGCGAAAGCGGAGGCTACATAAGCGGCGAACGCCTTGCCGAGCAATTCGGCAAAAGCCGCGCAGCGGTTTGGAAAGCCGTGAAGGCGCTGCAAAAAGATGGATATGAAATAGAAAGCACCACAAACAAAGGATACAGGCTTGCAAAAGCACCCGCTGCGCTGAGCGCAGATGCAATCGGTGCCGCAATGCGCCACCGCATAAGAATCGAGTGCCTTGAAAGTGTGGATTCCACAAATTCACTTGCAAAAAGAATGATTGCAAACGGCAAGGATGAAAACGAGCCGATGCTGATTACGGCAGACCGCCAAACGGCAGGCCGAGGCAGGCAGGGCAAAAGCTTTTATTCCCCTGCCGGCACGGGGATTTATATGAGCCTTGTGCTGCACCCGAACGCTGATTTGCAAAACGCCGTAACTGCCACCACGGCGGCTTCCGTGGCGGTGTGCAAGGCGATTGAGCGGCTGACGGATATTAAGCCCAAAATCAAATGGGTGAACGATGTTTATGTTAACGGGCAAAAAATCTGCGGCATACTCACCGAAGCCGTTTCCGATTTTGAAAGCGGCACGGTTACAAGCGTTATAATCGGCATAGGTATTAACATAAGCACAAGCGATTTTCCGAGCGACATTGAAAACGCAGGATGCCTTAACTCCGATGTTAACCGCAACGAGCTTGCGGCCGCCGTGGCGGATGAGCTTTTGGAGCTTTCGCTCGGCAATTACGATGATTTTATCGATTACTACATAAGCCGCAGCATGATAATCGGCTGCAAAATAAATTATATTGAAAAAGGAGTTTCCACCGCGGCAACCGCCGTTTCCATAGACAAAACCGGCGGACTTACCGTTGAAAAGGAAAACGGCGAAAGGGTCACCCTGCGCAGCGGCGAAATAAGCATAAGAAAGCAATGAGCAAAAGCAAATCGAAAAAGCGGCGCAAAAGCACGGCTCGCGGCAGGGCAAAGCCTGCGGCAATAATCACCTGCTGCCTGCTTTTGATAATCGGAATAATCTGCGCAATCATCGTGGGCGCGCACAGTTCAAACAAAAAGCCCGTGCTTTTTGAAACGAACGAAGATTATGTGCAGGGAATCGATATTTCATCGCACAACGGCGATATCGATTGGGAAACCGTGGCGCAAAACACGGATTTTGTTATTATCCGCGTGGGCTACCGCGGATACGGCACGGGTAAAATCACGGCAGACAGCAAATTTGAGCAAAACATAAAAGGCGCAACGGACGCGGGAATCCGCACGGGAGTTTATTTTTACTCGCAGGCCACAACCGAGGAGGAAGCGCGCGAAGAAGCGGAGTTTACGCTTAAAGCGATATCGGGCTACGATGTTTCCCTGCCGGTGTTTATAGACTATGAATATGCCCACGGGCCGGACGGCGAACTGGCAGGCCGCCTTTATGACGCCGATTTATCCTCCGCCGACGCAGCAGGCATTATAAACGCCTTTTGCGGCAGGATTTCGCGCCGCGGAAAATTTTGCGGCATTTACGCAAATTCATCGGTGCTCAATAAAAATATTAAAACCTCCGCGCTTAACAAAGACGCATATATTTGGGTGGCGGACTACAACAAATCGGTTACATATCTTGGTTCTTACGACCTTTGGCAATACACCAAAAACGGCAGCTGCGATGGCATAAACAGCAAACATGTGGACGAAAACAGATGGTTTATCAAGTAATAAGGCACTGCGCAAAAAGCTTGATTAAACACGGAAAGGCATTGAATACATTGAAAAAATTATTAAAATCGGCAGCGGCAATTTTACTTGCGGCAATATCGGCATTTTCGCTTCCGTTTTCAACGGCGGCGGCAACAAAAGGCAATTCTCCCTACACGGGGCAAGCTTACACCCACGCCTCAAGATTCAACGGCTACAGAATCTACAACGGCATAGATGTTTCAACCCACAACGGCAATATTGATTGGAAAAGCGTGAAAGCAAGCGGAGTGGATTATGCAATTATCCGCCTTGGCTACACGGGATATTCGCGCGAGCGCTTTTCGACAAGATATGACACTGCCTTTGAATACAACATCAGCGGAGCAAGAGCCGCCGGGCTTCCCGTTGGAGTTTATTGGTATTCTCAGGCGGTAAACACAAGCGAGGCAAGGCAAGAGGCGCAAAAGCTGCTCGCAAAGCTGAGAAGTTACTCGATTGATTTGCCTGTTTTTTATGATTATGAATTTGCCGGAGTGGGCGACAGCGGCAGACTTGATTACGCCTGGAGCAGCGGTGCGGTAAACAAAGCAACGCTTACGGCAAATGCGGAGGCGTTTTGCAATGAAATTCAAAGCGCAGGCTATGATGCAGGCGTTTATGCAAGCAAAAGCTTTTTGGAAAATCAAATAGACGGTGCCTCGCTCGGAAGAAAATACAACATTTGGCTTGCGCATTATAACAACAGCACCCCATACGCCGGCAGCTATTACATGTGGCAATATTCAAGCAAAGGCAGAGTGCGCGGCATAAGCGGCAATGTTGATTGCAATTTTGCATATCTGCCGCAGGGCGCTTCGCTTACGGATAATCGCAAGGTTTCGGGCATAACAACTTCTGCAAGAGGAGATGCCGGCAAGCTTTTAAAAATAACCTGGGGCGCAATGAGCGGCGCGAATAAATACGAGATTTACGACACCACAAACGGCAAAAACGAATTAAAAGGCACGGCAAGCACAAACGAATTTACCTTTACTGATCTTAACCCTGCTTGGGAATATGACATTGTGGTGAGGGCATATTGCGGAAGAAAAACATACAACAGCTTGCCGCACAGAATTTGCGCCGCACCTGCACCGGTTCAAAATCTTGAGCTAACCGCAACGGGGCACAATTCAATTAAAGCAACTTGGGATTACGCCGTTTGCCACGGATATTACATTCAGTGGAGCACCGATAAAGATTTTAAAACGGATTTAAACGGCGCGTTTATAAGCGGCACTTACAACACGGAATATAATATCTCCACCGCCGACACGGCAAACAAATATTTCGTTCGCGTTCGCAGCCTGAAAAGCTTTAACGGCACAAATGTTTACAGCGATTTCGGCGAGGCGGCGCAAATTGAAAGCCTTGTACCTCCTGGTGAATTTGCCGTTACCGGCAGGGGCGACGGCGGCAAGGCTCTGTGGCTTGATTGGGCGGATGTTGACAGCGCCGAAAGCTATGAGATTTACGATATCACAAACGGCGCAAACGAGCTTAAAGGCACAAGCGAAACAAGCGATTTCACTTTTACGGATCTTAATCCCGCATGGGAATACGACATAAAAATTGTTGCCAAAAATATTTTTGACAGCGCCGAGAGCACCTGCAGAATTTGCGCGGCAACACCCGTTGTGCAAAATTTCACGGCAACGGTTACAGGCGAAAACACCCTTAAAGCCGAGTGGGATTATGCGGTTTGCCACGGATATTACATTCAGTGGAGCACAGACCCCACCTTTACGGATAAAAGCCAAACAAACGGTGCTTGGATCAACAGCACCTTCACAACAAGCTTTGAAATAAGCACCGATAAACCGGCGGACGAATATTATGTTCGCATTCGCAGCTGGAAAAATTACCAAGGCGGCAAGATTTTCAGCGATTTCTGCGAGGGAGTTTCGCCGAGCGGATTAACCGAGCCGCGCGATTTTGCCGTTACCGGCAGGGGCAACGGAGGCACCGCGCTGTGGCTTGATTGGGCGGATGTTAAAAATGCCGAAAATTATTATATTTACGATGTTACAAACGGCGCAAACGAGCTTAAAGGCATAACGCAATCAAGCAAATTCACCTTTGTGGATTTAAATCCCGCGTGGGAATACGATATCAAGGTGGTTGCCAAAAACGGCGAAGACAGCTCGGAGGCAACATACAGAATTTGCGCCGCAACGGCACCCGTGGAAAACTTTAAAGCAAGCGCAACGGGGGCAAACACCGTCAAAGCAACTTGGGATTATGCAGTTTGCCACGGTTATTATATTCAGTGGAGCACGGATAAAAACTTTAAATCCGATGTGCACGGAGAATGGGTAAACGGCACCTTCACCACAAGCTTTGAGGCAAAAACCGATAAACCTGCGAGCGAATACTATGTTCGCATTCGCAGCTGGAAATATTATCAAGGCGGCAAAATTTTCAGCGATTTTTGCGAGCCTGCGGCAGCTTTGCAAAGCGAAGCGTAAACCGATATTTAAGCAAAAAAACGGAGAAAGTGTTTACTTTCTCCGTTTATTTTTTATTCTGCCGCAACACCGTATTTTTGAGCAATTACGGAATTACGATAGCTTTTATCTGCCGAAACCTCTTTTATCGCATTCACAAAAGCCGGTATTTCAAACGGCTCTTTTTCATCCTTTAATTCAATTTCAAGCAAGGCAATATCCTGCCAAAAAGGAAACACATCAAGCTCAAAATACTTGCCGCCGCTCAAAATCAAATACCTCCGCTTTGAAAGCAGCTTTTGACCCTGAATTGCAGCTTCGTATTCCGATTTTGAAATGCGATTTTCCTTTTCTATGCGCCGCTGCTCCGAAATCCTGATTTTTTGGGTTTTAATATAAACAAAAGCACCGTTTCTGCCGCGGCGGCGAACGCGATAACGCCCGCTTTCATCATTTATATATGCCTGAGAAATATCTGCGTAATCACAAAAATCAAGCCTTGAAAGCACCGATTCGGCGGGGCGTGCAATCAAAAACTTTCTTTCAATTTCAAGCGGCTGAGGAATGCCGAAAAAGAAATCCATTTCGGCAAAGAGCGCATTTTCGTCCGCACAAAGGCGCAAATGCTCGTTTCCCACCCAGGCACGCAACACATCATCGCCGCAATCAGGCATAAAAAATGCGGCAGAATAATCATATTTTATTTGCAAAGCTGCGCAAGGCACATCAAAATCTATTTGAGCACCGCAGCCTTTGTATCTTTGCAGCACGGCTTCATGGCGGCAACTGCCGCAAACAACGATTTTTTCCATGAAATCACCCTAAATTCACTTCTTTTTTTATATAATCGCAATACAGGCGCAGAATATCAATATCCGTTTTTTCATAAACCATTCTTGCGCCGACCGAATCCTCAATTTCGTTAAACACGATTTTGCCGCCGTTAAACACAAAATCGATGCCTATATAATCAAATTTAAGCAGCGAGGCGATTTTAAGCACAAGTGCTTGCTCTGACACCGACAGCTCATACGGCAAAGCCTTGCCGCCGAGGCAAAAATTGGATCTGAAATCCGAATCGCTTTGCCTGAGCACGGCGCAGATTATCTCGCCGCCGATGAGCCACACGCGCAAATCGCGCCCCAAATCGGATGCCGGCTTTTGATAAACGAAGCCGGGCTTGATTTTAAATTCTCCGCTTTTGATGAGGCGCACACCTTGGCCGCCCTTGCCGTTTGCGGGCTTTTCAACAACGGGTGCGGCCGTTTGATTAACCGGCATAATTTCAATGCCGTTGCTCTGCATAAATTCATAGCAAGCCTGCTTATCGTTTGCAAGAGCGGTGAGCGGCGACGGATTAAATACCCGCACGCCAAGATTTTCAAAGCTGCGTGCGATTTTTGCATTGTTTGTGCGGTTTATCACAAAATCGTGCTTTGCCGAAATTTGCAAATTTTCCGCCGTCACAAGCTCTGCGCCCAAATATTTTTTAAATTTTGAAACGGCAAATTCATTTCGCTTTGCCTCATATTCCGAATAAACAACTATTCCGCTCACAGCCGGCTCTTTATCTCCTCAAAAATCAGCGGCGCAATATCAACGCCGGTGCAATTCATAATGTTTATAATATGGGCATTGCTGTTTACCTCACACAAAATTCCGCCCTGCAAAATATCAACTCCGCCAAAAGTAAGCCCAAGCGCCTTGCAGGCATCAAGCGCAATTTTGCGTTCTGCGGCATTTGGGGAATATTGCCGCATAGTGCCGCCGTTTGTAACATTTGCCCTGAAATCATTTTCATTTATTCGCTCCGTTGCGGCAACAATTTCACCGCCGACAACCTCTATACGAACATCTCTGCCTGCTGATTCGGCAATAAATTCCTGCAAAATAAACGGCTGCGTTCCTATGTGTGAAAGCACTTCATCCTTGCTGCGGCAAAGAAAAACCTGTTCGCCGAACGAACCGAAGCAATTTTTAAAAACAAGCGGCAGCCCCAGCTGCTTCACCGCCGCTTCAACAAAAGGCGCATAATCGCTTTTAAAATACGAAAGCGGCGCCGCAATAGTTTTCGGCTGAGGCACAACACCCAAAAGCTCGGTATATGTTTTTGCTTTATCATCGCACAAAGCAATGCTTTGCGCACTGTTAAACACCGGCAGGCCGCTTTTTTCAAGCCTGCGGGCAAGGTTTACATCCTTATCCCAAAAAAGCACGAAATCTGCTTCTGCGCTTTCGCAAGCAAGCTGCAAATTGGTTTTTATCACCAAATCAACGCCGCATTTTTCAGCACTTTTTACCAAATGCGAATGAAGCTGCGAAAACTTATTTTGAGTTAAAAAATGATTAACAAGCAATATGCCTTTCACCGTGTGCTTCCTCCCCTGCCGTTTGTTTGATTTGAACAAATTGTATCATTTTTCCTTGCTTTTTTCAATCATGTGATATAGAATATATTTACTATTTAAAGCGGAGGTTATTTTAATGACGGAATACACTTTGAAATACGGTTGCAATCCCAACCAAAACCCGGCCAGAATTCATATGGACGGCAAAGAACTGCCCTTTGAAATTCTTAACGGCAGCGCAGGCTACATAAACCTGCTTGATGCTTTCAATTCATGGCAGCTTGTTAAAGAGCTGAAAGAGGCAACCGGACTTCCCTCCGCCGCTTCATTTAAGCATGTTTCCCCCGCCGGTGCGGCAGTTGCGCAACCCCTTTCGGAAACAGACAGAAAAGTTTGCTTTGTGCCGGACGGCTTAGAGCTTTCACCCATTGCCCAGGCATATGTAAGAGCAAGAGGCTGCGACAGAGTTTCGTCCTTCGGCGACTTTGCGGCGCTTTCCGATGAATGTGATGCTTCCGTGGCTCAATTCCTTGTTAAAGAGGTTTCGGACGGCATTATTGCTCCCTGCTACACCGATGAGGCACTTGAAATTCTCAAGAAAAAAAGGCGCGGCAATTATCTTATAATTAAAATCGACGCAAACTACACCCCCGAGCCAATTGAAACAAAGCAGGTTTTCGGCATTAAGTTTGAGCAAAAGAGAAACGATTCAAAAATCACAACGGATCTTTTCAACGATATGCCAACCAAAATCAAAGAAATTCCGGAAATTGCAAAAATTGACTTGCTGATTTCTATGATCACCCTTAAATACACACAATCAAATTCGGTTTGCTATGCAATGGGCGGCCAAACAATCGGCGTTGGCGCAGGCCAGCAATCAAGAATTCACTGCACACGCCTTGCAGGCAACAAGGCCGATAATTTCTGGCTTCGCAGAAACGAAAAAGTGCTTAACCTTCCGTTTATTGAGGGCATCCGCAAGTGCGAGGCAGATAATGCAATAGACCTTTATATCGGCAACGAGGCAGACGAGCTTTATAAAAACGACCTGTGGAAAAGATATTTCACCGAAAAGCCTGAGCTTCTTACCGCAGAAGAAAAAGCAGAATGGCATGCAAAGATGACGAATGTGGCTCTTGGTTCCGACGCTTTCTTCCCGTTTGAGGACAATATTGAGCGAGCTGCAAAAAGCGGTGTTAAATACATTGCACAGCCCGGCGGCTCGGTAAGAGACGAGGCTGTTATTGAATGCTGCGATTCCTTTGGAATGGCAATGGCAATGACGGGCATTCGCCTTTTCCACCATTGATATAACAAAACGCAAAATTACACCCCTGCAAATCTTGTAATAAGGCTTGCAGGGGTGTTTTTTTATAAATACGAGCAAAAGCTTTAATCGGCACACAGTCCGCAACCGAATAATCCGCTGCAAAAAGCATTGATTTATCCGTTTTAAAAATACAAAGAGCCTGCCGAGGCAAGTTGCCGAAAGCAGGCTCTTGATTTTTATATTTGTGCCGACGGCGGCTTATTTATAAAGCGGGCCGTATTCTGCGCAAGCACGATAATCTGCGGACTGTGCATCCTCTGTGCCGAAGCCGCTCCATGAATGGGGGCGGAAAATGCGGGAGGAATCAACATTGTGCATATTTACCGGGATGCGAAGCATTGAAGCAAGGGTGATGAGATCTGCGCCGACATGGCCGTAAACCGTTACGCCGTGATTTGCGCCCCAATTTGCCATAACGCTGTAAACATCCTTAAATGCACCTTCACCGGTGAGGGTGGGAACAAACCAGGTTGTGGGCCAAGTGGGATCGGTTCTCTTATCGATTGTGTTGTGGATTTCATCCGGAAGATCAACCGTGTAGCCCTCTGCAAGCTGAAGCACGGGGCCGATACCGTCTATAATATTAACACGAAGCATTGTTACGGGCATTTCTGCGCTGCAACGGAAATGGCTTGAGAAGCCGCCGCCGCGGAAATACTCATAATCCGCTCTGCACCAATCCGTGGCATCAAGGCAAGCCTTAATATCAGCATCCGTCATTTCCCAGAAGGGCTTCATGCAGCCTTCGCCGTTTGCATTTTTGCAGGCGCCGGAGCCGTCAAGCGCAGTTGCGCCTGAATTGATGAGGTGGATAAAGCCGTTTGCGGCTTTGCCCGTGGGCTTAACGCCGGTTACTCTTTCACAAGCTTCGGGGCTCCAATATGTGCGCACATCATGGAAACAAGGAGCGGAATTCGAGGTGAGCGAGCCGAGAAGCATTGCAACGCCGTTAAGAGTGTCGTTTTCTGTTGCAAACGGAGTGGGAGCCTTTTTGCCGTTCCAGTCAAACGATGAAGCCATAATAGCTTCCGTGAAATCGGCGTTGGGAAGCCAATCCGTCCAGTTTCTTTGGCCTTGGAAGCCGCCTGCAACGGCGTTTTTGCCGAGAGCTTCTTCATGCCAGCCCATTTCATCAAGCTTGGAATTGCCAAAAAGAATATCACGAACAATAAGAGTCATCTTTGTGATGAACTCCCAATCCTTATCGGCAGGAACAACCTTTGATTTTTTGATAATTTCGGGGAAATTCTTGCCGGCGTTTTTATCAAAGCCCTCTTTGCAATTTTCTTTAACCCACTTGAAAGCCTTTTCATATTCATCGTGATCGTAAATTTCAAGAGTTATGCGGCGGATAATTTCAGACATATCAACCCATTCTGCGCGAATTCCGAGATATTTTTGAAACATTTCCGCATTACAATAGCTGCCCGCAATGCCCATTGCGATGCCGCCGAGATTAACATATGATTTATTTCTCATCCAGCCAACCGTAACAGAGCCTTTTGCAAAGCGAAGGATTTTTTCCGCAACATCCTCGGGGATTGTTGTGTCTGTCATATCCTGCACATCTTTGCCGTAAATTGAGAATGCAGGCATGCCCTTTTGAGCATATGCAGCCATAACTGCTGCAAGATAAACGGCGCCCGGGCGCTCTGTGCCGTTAAAGCCCCAAACGGCCTTAATTGTGTTTGGATTCATATCAAAGGTTTCCGAGCCGTAGCACCAGCAAGGAGTTACGGAAAGAGTGGCAACCACATTTTCGCTTTCAAATTCTGCCGCACATTTTGCAGCTTCTGCGCCGCCGCCGATTGTTGTGCTTGAAATTACGCACTGTGCGGGAGTGCCATCCGGATAGCGAATGTTGCTTTCAATAAGCTCTTTTGCAGAATGAGCCATGCCCATTGTTTGCTTTTCAAGGCTTTCGCGAACGCCGCCCCAACGGCCGTCTATAACCGGGCGAATACCTATTTTTGGATAATTCATAGCTTTTACCTCTTTATTTATTTAAAATTTCGGCATAGCGGGAATAAGCTTTTTCCCAAGCTGCGCCGTCTGCCGGAGCATAATATTTAATCTGCTCCTGCGTTTTTATCATTTTTCTGCCTTCTGCCACATTTTTAATATCACCAAGAGCAATAAGCTGCAGCATAATATTGCCGAGCGCAGTTGCCTCTGTTGGGCCTGCGGCAACGGGAATTTGAAGGCTGTTTGCCGCCATTTGGCAAAGGAAACCATCCTTTGTGCCGCCGCCGAGCAAATGAAGCACATCAAAATTTTTGCCTGTGTTTTCCTTAATTTGATCAATTGCAAAGCGGTATTTCATTGCAAGGCTTTCATAAATTGAGCGAATCAATTCACCGTCGCTTTCAGGCACGGCTTGATTTGATGCCCTGCAAAAAGCCCTGATTTTCTCCGGCATTTCACCGGGAAGTGCAAATTCGGGAGAATCCGGATCAATAAAGCATTTAAACGGCTCTGCCTTGCGGGCAAGCTGCTCCATATCATTATATGAATATTCCCTGCCTGCCGCACGGAAGTTGCGGCGTATTTCCTGAATAAGCCACAAGCCACTGATGTTTTTAAGATAATTTATTTTGCCGTTTGCCCCAAGCTCGTTTGAAAGCTCGCACAGCATACTTTTTTCCGTTAAAATCGGCTCATCACATTCACAGCCGATGAGCGACCATGTGCCGCACGAAAGAAACGCCGCACATTCGGAATCGGATGCAGGCATTGCACAAACGGCACACTGAGTATCGTGCCCCGCAACCTTAATAACCTTTATACCGTCATACTCGCCGGCAACCGTGGCGGGAGAAACGATTTGCGGCAAAATTTTTGGATTTTTGCCCGTGAGCGCAAACGCATCCGCGCACCAGCCCTTGCTTTTCATATCAAGCATTTGCGAGGTGGAGGCGATTGTTTGATCTGCATTTTTTGCGCCGCAAAGCGCATATGCGAAAAGATCAGGCATAAAAAGCATAAGGCTTGCGCCGTTATTATCCTCTGCCATAAGCTGAAAAAGCGTGTTTATGGGCATAATTTGATTTCCCGTGGCTGCATAAAGCTTTTCCGGCGATATTTTTTCATATGCCTTATCGGGCATATTTTTTGTGCGGGGATCGCGGTAATTGGCAGGCAAGCCCATAATTTTGCCTGCGCCGTCTATAAGCCCGTAATCAACACCCCAGGTATCAAAAGCCAGGGAATCCGGCTTGCCGCAAATTTCGCAAGCCTTTTCAATTCCTTTTTTTATTTCGGCAAGCAAATACGGAAAATCCCAGCACAATTTGCCGCCGCAATCCATGGGGCCGTTTTCAAATCTGTGTATTTCTTCATATTTCAGGCTGCCAGAAGCGGCATCATATTTCGCAAGAATTGCCCTGCCGCCCGAAGCGCCGAAATCAAAAGCAAGCACTTGGCTCATTGAAATAACTCCTTAATAAATAATTTAATAAAGCCGAAAAACCGATTAAAGTGATTTTAAAATTCGGTGATTTTAAATCATTCTAATCGGTTTGGGTTAATCAGTCTTTTTTATGGAGCATTTCATCATCGGGGTTATAAACCTTATAGCCCGGATGGCGGCCTGTTATTCTGTAGTAGCTTCTGAGATCGATAAGCTTTTGAATATTCTTTTCATCGATATCGTGGCTGCCGCCGAGAATAACGGCATTGATTGTGATTTTTGCCCAAAGCTCAAGGCTTTCCATTCTGTAAAAAGCGGTGATAACATCGCTGCCCACGGAAAGTGCACCGTGATTTTCAAGGAGCATAACATCATGATCCTCGAGATACGGCTCAATCGCATCGGGAACTTCTGTGGTTGATGGAGTTCCATAAGGCGTGAGCGGAACTGCGCCGATAGCGGCAACATCCTCAATCATATTATACATATCCATCGCCTTGTGAGCAACGGCAAAGCCTGTGGCTCCGGGCGGATGAGCGTGAAGAACGCTTTTAACATCGTCTCTTTTTTCATAGCAGCGAAGGTGCATTTTGATTTCGCTTGAGGGGCGAAGTCCCTCGGCGGCTTCAAGCACATTGCCCTGCGAATCAATTCTGATAAGCTTTTCCCGGAGTAATGAACGATTTGCTCATACCCGTCGGCGTTGCAAGAATAGTGCCGTCATCAAGTTTAACGCTTACATTGCCGTCATTAGCCGCAACCCAGCCAAGCTGCCACATTTTATGGCACACATCGCAGATTTGCTCCTTTACGGTTTCAATATCCATCGGCATAACTTCCTTTCTGAAAATATTCTCCTCTTTCAATTTGTATTATACTGTTGATTTTTCACCATTTCAAGGTGTATAATGTGATAAAGTGGTACGATATTCACCTTTAATTAAAATTTACATTTCAAAAGGCGGATGAAGCATGAGATATATTGATTATCAGGAAAAATCCGTGCGCGGCACCTTCGGATTTCCCATTCAGCTTTATTATGTTGATTACACACACCCACAATACGAGATGCCGCTGCACTGGCATTTGGAATGCGAGCTTATATTGGTTTTAAAAGGGCATTTTGATTTAAGCGTTAACGGAAATGCCCACACTCTGCACGCGGGCGAAAGCATTTTTGTGCCGGGCGGCTTCATTCACGGCGGCTCACCGCACGATTGCATTTATGAATGCGTGGTTTTTCAAATGGAGGATTTCCTGAGCCAATCCGTGCAATGCCGCGAGGCTTATGCAAATGCGCTTGAAGCCGGGCTTATTCGCGAAATGTGCTACACGCGCGAAAACAAAGAGGGCGAAATTATTGATAATATTTTTGAATGCATGGAAAAGGAAAGCTATGGTTACACCTTCACCACCACGGGGCTTTTATGGCAGCTGGCGGGGTTGATTATGAAAAAACGCACTGCCAACGCCGAGCCGATTCAGCCTGCAAAAAACGAGCAGATAAAGCGCGTGCTTTCAAAAATCAAAAACGATTATTCGCAGCCGCTTACGCTGAGCGAGCTTGCGGAAACGGCGCGCCTGAATCCCCAATATCTTTGCCGCGCATTCAGGCAGGTTACGGGCAAAACGCCGATCGATTATTTAAACTATTATCGCATCGAATGCGCCGCCGAAAAGCTTTGCTATACTAATCTTTCCGTAACGGAAATTGCGCTTTCCTGCGGATTCAACGATTTAAGCTATTTCAACCGCCTTTTCAAGCGGCACAAAAATGCATCGCCGAGCGCATTTAGAAAGAGATACAACAGCATTAAAAATTGAGAAATGCAAGCAGAACACAATATCTTTTAATCGGTTCGCCCAAAAGCGAGCGTAAAAAATCACATGCGGTTGACAGAATTTTGCCGCACATATATAATGCAAATATATTATAATTATACATAAGCCAAATCGTGTTTTAAACAATTTAATAAATTAAAAACACACCGCAATCACTCAAACGGCAAGCCGATTTACGAGGCGGCAAAATTTCGCCGATTAACATTTCGGCAAAGGGAGGAAACGCATATTAAATATTCGGTTATCATTCCGGTTTACAACGCCGAAAAATACATAGAAAAATGCGTTTGCTCGCTTTTGCAAAGCGCACCCGCAGGCAATACGGAAATCATTTTGGTGAACGACGGCTCTGCGGATTCAAGCGCAAAAATCTGCCAAAGGCTGAGCGAAGAGAACGATTGCGTTAAATTTATAAACAAAAGCCACGGCGGTGCGGCATCGGCACGAAATGCGGGGCTTGAGCCTGCATGCGGAGAATTTATTCTTTTTTTGCGATGCGGACGATTATGTTGCCCCCGATTATTTCAACGAAATCGAAAAATTCAAAAACGAGGATTTAGTGGTTTTCGGCTACACCGCGGTTTACGAGCATTCAATGGATTTCCGCGAAATTCCGCATAAAATTTTGAGATGCGGCGATGATTTTGAAAAGCTTGAGGCGCTTTACCAAAGCCGACGACTTTATGAGCTTTACACAAAAAGATTTAAGCGCAGCCATAATAGCTCAAAACGAAATATGCTTTCACGAGGAACTGCCGATTTGCGAGGATATGAATTTTTGCCTGCAATATGCACTTTGCTGCAAAAGCATTGCGGCAAAAAACGCACCGCTTTATTTTTACAACCGCACAAACAGAAATTCCGTTATACACAGCCGCAAAACGGGGCTTGCGAAGCTTTTTCCCAAGGCATTCGGCATTGCGGCCGATTCAATAGAAAAAAGCAGCTTAAGCGCCGCGCAAAAGCGGAAGCTTTTGCAAACCACGAGCCGGCTTTACACGGCAAGCTTTATCACCTGCGTGAGCGAGGAATTTAAGGACGCTTCCGTTTCGCCGCGCGAAATCAGGCGAACAGAAGGCATTTGCAGGGAATTTAAGCTTATAAGCTTCGGCGGTGAAAGGCCGCGCGGAATACTGTGCGCGGGGATTCGCATTTGCGTTAAGTTGCGGCTTCGCACGGCGGTTTACCTGCTTGTGAAAGCGCACAGAAAGAAAACGGCACCAAAGCAAAAATAAATTTGAAAAAGCAAAAGCAATATGCGCAAAGCATTAAGGGGGATTTATGAACGAAAGGCTTGAAAAAATCGCAAACAAATTAGCGAGTCCGCTGATGGGGCTTTTTTCCGTTTCGCAAAAAAAGACGGAACAATTCAAAGGCACGGCATTAACCGCGCACGGAGTGCCGGAGCTGCTCAGAAAAGCCGCCGCCGAGGGCGCGGTGCTGCTTAAAAATGACGGCACTTTGCCCTTTAAGGAGGGCAGCTGCGTTTCGCTTTTCGGCAGAGTTCAATACAATTGGTTTTATACAGGCTACGGCTCCGGAGGCGAGGTAAACAGGCCGTATTCGGTTAATTTGCAGGACGGAATCAGAAATTGCGATAAGCTGACCCTTAATGAAAGCCTTGCAACGGAATATGAAAACTGGTGTGTTGAGCATCCTATTGAAGATGCGGTTTGGGGAATGTGGCCAAGATTTTATCCGGAAATGCCAATAGATATAAGAGATGTTTTCCGTGCATCAAACGCATCGGACTGCGCAGTTGTGGCGATAGGAAGATCATCGGGAGAAGACAGAGATTGCGTGCTTGAAAAGGGCAGCTGGTTTTTAACGGATGAAGAGCGCAAACTTTTAGACAATGTGACGGATTGCTTTGATAAAGTGGCAGTGGTTTTAAACATCGGCTGCATAACTGATTTATCATGGATAGAGGAATACGGCGATAAAATCGGCGCCGTTTTACTGCTTTGGCAGGGCGGAATGGAAAGCGGAAACGCCGCCGCGGATTTACTTTGCGGCAACGCAAACCCCTGCGGCAAGCTGAGCGACACGGCGATGAAAAAATACGAGGATTGCCCGAGCGCGGCAAACTTCGGCAACAAAAAATTCAACAATTACGAGGAAGATATTTATGTGGGCTACCGCTGGTTTGAAACCTTCAACAAAGCGGGCGTGCTTTATCCGTTCGGCTACGGCCTGAGCTACACAAAATTTGAAACAAACCTGAAAAAAGCAGAAGCAACTGCCACCGGCTTTGAATTTAATGTTTCCATAAAAAACACAGGCACCATGCCGGGCAAAGAGGCAGTGCAGATCTATCTGCAAAAGCCATGCGCAGTGCTCGGCAATCCCGCAAGGGAGCTTGCGGCATTCGGCAAAACAGCATTACTGCAACCGGGCGAAGAGCAGGAAATCTGCCTTACGGTTGATTTATACAGCCTTGCATCATATGATGCAAGCGGTGCCTGCGGCAGCAAATCCGCATATGTGATTGAGAACGGCGAATATTATTTTTATCTTGGCGGCGATGTGCGCAGCGCAAAAGAAATTTTCAGATACGGCCACGAAAAAACAACCGTTTTTGAGCAATTGCGCGAATGCCTTGCTCCGCAGCAGAGCATTCAAGTTGTTACACCGGCAGACGGAATCAAGGGCAAGCTGCCGATAAAAAGAGCCTGCCCCGAGGCAAGGCGCAATTTGCGCGAGCGGATTTTAAGCGAGCTTCCGAAAGAGACGGAGCCGCAATACTACGCAGGAGAAAAGCTGAGCGATGTTAAAAGCGGCAAAATACCGATGGAGCACTTTGTTTCGCTGCTCAGCAACAAAGAGCTTGAGGCGCTTACAAGAGGCGACTACACAATGAACAGCAAGCTCGGCGCGGCGGGAAACGCCGGTGCATTTGCGGGAGTGCTCCCCTCTCTGCGCAAAAAAGGAATTCCGCCTGTTATTACAACGGACGGCCCCTCCGGAATCCGCCTGAGCGAAACCTGCTCGCTTATTCCGACAGGCACGCTTTTGGCTTGCAGCTTCGACACAGAGCTTGTGCAGGAGGTATATTCGGCAATAGGCGCAGAAATGAAAGACCGCGGCAGCGACGTGCTGCTTGCGCCGGGAATGAACATTCACAGGAATCCGCTTTGCGGCAGAAATTTTGAATATTACTCGGAAGACCCGCTTTTGAGCGGTAAAATCGCAGCGGCGGCAGTGCGAGGCATTCAATCGCGCGGCGTTTCCGCCTGCATAAAGCATTTCGCCTGCAACAACCAGGAATTTGCCCGCACGGTGAATGATTCAAGAGTTTCCGAGCGCGCGCTGAGGCAAATTTACTTAAAGGGCTTTGAAATTTGCATAAAAGAAGCAAAGCCGCAAAACATAATGACCTCTTACAACAAAATCAACGGTGTTTACAGCTATTTCAATTATGACCTTTGCACATCGGTTTTGCGCGGCGAATGGGGCTACGCGGGCAATGTGATGACGGATTGGTGGACAAAACCTGGCAAATCACCTGAATTCGGCACAATTCGCAATCAAGCCTATCGTGTGCGCGCGCAAGTGGATGTGCTTATGCCGGGCGGTTCGCGCGCCGGGCGCAGAAAGCCGGACGGCACTTTGCTTGAATCACTCGGCAAGGAGGGCGGAATAACACTGGGAGAGCTGCAACGCAGCGCGGCAAATGTGCTTCGCTTTGCGATGAACAGCAGCGCCTTTGATAAAAACACCACCGCGGATTAAGCCGAAAAGTGCCGAACCCGATAGGCAAAAAACGGGCGCTTGACACGGGTGTTATTATATATACGGAAAAACAAAACAGGAGTGAAAAACAATGAATAAAAAAGGACTTGTGCCGGTTTCCCTGCTTACAGGCTACCTCGGCGCCGGAAAAACAACACTGCTTAACCATGTGCTTTCAAACCAAAAGGGCTACAGAGTTGCCGTTATCGTAAACGATATCGGTGAGGTTAATATTGACGCTTCCTTGATTCAAAAGGGCGGCGCAGTTACGCAAAAGGACGAAAACCTTGTGCCGCTTTCAAACGGTTGTATTTGCTGCACGCTTAAAGTGGATTTGATGAAGCAAATCATAAGCCTTGCTTCGAGCGGAAAATTTGACTATATTTTAATCGAAGCCTCAGGCATTTGCGAGCCCGGCCCGATTGCAGGCTCCATTTGCATGCTTGACGGCACCGACCCGCAGGTTGAGCTGCCGGCAGTGGCTTATCTTGACAATATCACCACCGTTGTGGACGCCAAAAGAATGGCCGATGAATTCGGCGCAGGCGATTCGCTGCTTAAAAAAGATATGGATGAAGAGGATATCGAAAATCTGCTTGTGCAGCAAATCGAATATTGCACCACCATTATCCTTAATAAGGTGGACGAGGTTTCACTCGAGGTTAAAGAAAATGTGCTTGCCGTTATAAAAGCGCTTCAGCCGCAGGCAAAGATTATTGAAACCACCTTCGGCAATGTGGACGTGGACGAAATTTTGAACACGGGCAGATTTGATTATGAAAAAATCCTTGAAAGCGCAGGCTGGATTCAGGCAATGCATGATGAAGGCGAAAATTCCGAGGATGGCGACGATCACGATGACAATGAGCATCACGATCACGAACATGAACATGAGCATGAGCACGAACATGAGCATGAGCACGAACATGAACATGAGCACGAACACGGTCACCATCACCACCATCATCACCACGATGAAGGCGAGGCGGAGGAATACGGCATCGGCACCTTCGTTTACCAAAATGTGAAGCCCTTTGAGAAAAGCAAATTTGAGGAATTTGTTTTTGCGAAATGGCCCAAAGAGGTTATCAGGGCAAAGGGGCTTTTCTGGATTAAGGAAGATCCCGAAACGGCATATATTTTTGAGCAAAGCGGCAGGCAGAAAACCGCCACGGACGACGGCAAATGGATTGCCTGCTTCCCCGAAAGGGAAAGAAAGCAGATTTTGCAGATGAATCCCGATATTGCCGAGGCCTGGGACCCGGTTTACGGCGACAGGATCAACAAAATCGTTTTCATCGGCAGAAAGATGGACAAGGCCGCAATCATCGCCGCGCTTGATGCCTGCATAGCAAAATAAGCGAAAACAAAATCGAATAAACGCAATGCAAAAGAGAAGCAACGGTGCAGTAATAAGCTCCTTGTTTCTCTTTTTATTATGCCGAGGCAAAAGGCAGAAGGCGCACGGTTCATTTTTATGCCGAAGCCTGCCTTGTGAAACTTACACACACGAGAGTGGGCTATTTTGTGCAGTTTTGGAATTGACTTAACGCACGCCGTTTTTTATAATATAATTAAGTATAAATTCAAGCGCCGATTAAGCCGTGTTCGGATAATCGGCAAAAGAGCGAGGTAACGCCTATGAAAAAGCCAAAAATCACAAAAGCCGAGGCCATGCCGCTTGCGGCAATGGCGATAGTTTTTATATGCTATGCCGCCGAAAAGGCATTTAAGCGACTGACGGAATGGGGCAACACCACGGCAATTATTCAGGCATTTGTTTTCACGCTTGCAACCGCGGCGGTTTTTCTGCTGCTGAGCAAAAGCAAAAACACCTATTTGGGAATTTTGGCGGGCGTTTTCGCCTTTAAAATAATGCCGCCGGACATTGTTATGCTGCGCAGCGTTAATTTTGATGCCGCATGCGTTTATTACCTTGTGCGCAAGGCAGCGCTTGTACTCTTTTTATATGCCGTATACAAACTTTACAAATCCCAAAGCGATAATGAAGACAGGCTTCGTGCACTTCCTATTGCATCTCTTTTCCTTGTTATTCCTTTTGCGGCGTCTGTTGCGGAAACACTTTCCAAATATGCCTATATCAAAACGGGCAGCATGATGGTGCCCTATGCGCTGGGCGCCGGATTTTTTATTGCCGCGGCATTTGTGCTTATGATAATCTGCAACATTTACGGCGGCAAAAACGCCTCGCTTATCTGCGATTTTGCAATCATTTCATTTGCCGTTAATTTTGCAAGAAAGGTTTGCTCCGTTATCATTTTGGCGTCTTACGGCTACCATATCAGCAAATCCTATTACTGCTGGTTTGCGATTTACGCAGTGCTGATTGCCGCCTTTATGCTTGTTAAAAGCAAAACGGCAAAAGCGGAAAAAGATATGCAAAAAGCCTAACGCGCATTTTTTAATAAGCGCGCCAAACAAATAATTTTATATAAAAAGCAAAGCTCCGCTTTATGCACAATGCATTGAGAGGAGCTTTTTTATTGCACGCATTAAATTTTCACAAAGAAAAACCGACCGAGCATAACACCCGATCGGCCGGCAAATAACGCCATCAATCAATTCTTAACAAATTCACGCACGCGGAATTTTGCGCCTGTTGATTCGCAGATTTTGCGTGCTTTTTCAATATCCTCGGCAGAAATAACATCAACCACCGTCATGCGCACATCGGCGCCGCACTTAACGCAATCGCCCGTGAATTTAAGCAATGCGTCAAACGCCCTGCCGGGGAAAATATTACGCGTGATTTTATCGTATTTTTCCGAGGTCATCTCATTAAGAGAAACGGAAACGGAATCTATGTTTTTGCAAATGAGGGCCGCCGTGGACTTGCCGTTTATCAAATCGGAAAGCCCGTTTGTGTTGAGCCTGAGCTTAACCGCGGGGTGTGTTTTTTTTCATATATTCGGCGGCTTCAAGCAGCAAATCAAGCGCATTTGTGGGCTCGCCGTAGCCGCAGAAAACAGCTTCGTTATAATCCTGCCAATCAAAAGCATCTATTGCCGCCTTAACATCCGCAAATTCGGGCTGCTTATCATGCCACATTTTTTTTGCTTCGCCCACAACATCCTTTTTATCCCTAACGCAGAAAACGCAGCTGCAAGGGCATTTATTCGTAATATTAAAATAGGGGCTGCCTTCAAAAGTGTAAATAATATCAGCCATAATTAAACATCTCCGTTTATTTCATAAGTTTTTGGATTTTAACCGCATCCAAAGCGCAGCCCAAAATTATGAAAACGATTGCGCTGCCCACTGCCTGAATGATGCTGAAGGACACCGAAGTCCATGCCGAGGGGAAAGAATACATAAGACCCTCTGCAAGCAGATAGCCGAAAATCGTGATAAGGCCCGAAACGATTACCATCGGCACGGTGTACCAATTGACGATTTTTTGCTTGCCCTTATTTTTTAAATAAAAGTGGCTTGCAACGATAAAGGGCACCGCGTTGAGTGCCTTTATGATTGCCGTGGCGGGTGCCCAAACGGCTGCGCCGGCAAGAATATCCGCAAGCGCGCCGCCGATTGCCGCAGCAAGCGCAGCCCAGGGGCCGAGCAGGCAGCCTGCAAGATAAATCATTGAATCGCCGAAATGCAAATAACCCTCGTTAATACCCGTGGGCATTTTTATAAATGCGGTCATAACCGCGATAAGAGCGGCAAAAAGCGCAGTGAAAGTAATTTTTTTAACGCTTTGTTTTTTCATAATTAAGTTCTCCTTATATTGTATTCAAATACGGCTCAAAGTCAATACCGTCGTTTCTGTTTTTTATATCGCTTGTTTTGATGGCATTGCCGATAAAATCGGCAGCCTGCGAAACAGCCGCAAAAACATCAGTGCCGCAAAGCAATCTGCCGAGCACAAAAGATGCAAAGATATCACCGGTGCCGGAAAAGCTGCCGCCCTGGGCGGATTTTTCTATGAATTCCGATGTGATTTTTTCACTTTTTTCATTTGTGAAAACATAATTGCAAACTCTGCCGCCCTCTACTGCGCCCGTTACGATAACGGCTTTGATGCCGCCCGACAGCAGCATTTTTGCCGCCGGCTCAATTTCCTTTTCGCCGGTGAGCACGGCAAGCTCCGTAACATTCGGAGTAATAACATCCGCCATGGTGCAAAGTTTTTTAACGCCCTCCACCATTTGCGGGGTGTAAGTTTCATAAACGGCGCCGTCATCCGCCATAACGGGGTCAACGAGCAACAGCGTTTGCGGGGTTTTGAATTCATTTATGAAATCAATCACATATTCATATTGCTTTTCGTGCATAAGGAAGCCGGTTAAAATGCCGTCAAAACGCGCGCCGAGCTTTTTCCACTGCACTGTAAATTGAGGAATAAGATCGGTTAAATCAGCGCTTGCAAAATCATCATAGCCTGTTTGATTTGTGAAAACACCGGTAACAATGGGATTTACCCTTATACCCATTGAAGTGATAATCGGAACGGCAGCCGTAAGGGAGCAGTTGCCGAAGCCCGAAATATCATTTATAACAGCGCATTTTTTCATGTTGCACTCTCCTTGCTTTTAAATAATTATACATAATTCTGCACATTTTTATATATGCAATTTTAATATTTTTTTAAGGTACAGTTTACTGCCTTGTTTCTTCTGCACCGTTTTATCTTTTCATATTATAACTAATGTGCAAACGGTGAGCAAGCCCTTTGTTTTGCGCAGTAACCGAAGCAAAGGCAAATTTACTTTTAGCATTAACCTAAACAAAAGCGCAAAAAGAATAAAGATAAAAACAAGGACGATTCGGAGCATCACATTCCGAACCGTCCTTTAATTTTGCAAAAGATTTTAATTATGAAGATTTTCAAAAATTATTTCATAGCATTCTTCATTGATTTAACATATTCATAAACTTTTTCGGGTGCCGCTTCGCCGTATTGAGCCACAAGCTTAACTATTGCGGAGCCGACTATAACACCGTCTGCAATATGAGAATATTTTGCCGCCTGCTCGGGTGTGCTTATGCCGAATCCGATTGCAACGGGAATATTGCTGACCTGCTTAACCGCCGCGGTGATGGATTGCAAATCCGTTTTGATTTCGCTACGCACACCGGTTACGCCGAGTGACGAAACCTCATAAATAAAGCCCTGCGCCTGCTTTGCAATCATTTGAATACGCTGTTCGCTTGTGGGGGCAACCAGCGATATAACATCAATATCATATTTTTCAGCCACGGATTGCAGCTCATCCTTTTCCTCAAACGGCAAATCGGGAACGATAACACCTGAAACGCCGCTTTCCTTGGCATTTTTTAAGAATTTCTCATAGCCGTATTTAAACAGCACATTCAAATATGTCATATACACAAGGGGCACATCCGTTTCGGCAGAGAGCTTTGCCGTCATTTCAAACACCTTATCCGTGGTGGTGCCTGCGTTAAGAGCGCGCAAATCAGCCTCCTGAATAACGGGTCCCTCTGCAATGGGATCTGAAAAAGGAATGCCGATTTCTATTAAATCGCAGCCGCCGCGCGCCATTTCAAGCATAACGCGCCTTGAGGTTTCAAGATCGGGATCACCCGCCGTTGCAAAGCCGATAAACGCTTTGCCGTGATCAAAAGCCTTTGAAATATTACTCATAAATCTCTTTCCCCCTGTATCTTGCGATTGCCGCCACATCTTTATCGCCCCTGCCGGAGAGGCAACAGATAATAATATCGTCCTTACTCATTTTCGGCGCCTGCTTCATAACATAGGCAACGGCGTGCGCGCTTTCGATTGCACAGATGATGCCCTCTGTTTTTGCTATGTATTCAAAAGCGTTTACCGCCTCATCATCCGTTATCGGCACATACTGCGCTCTGCCGATATCCTTTAAATGGGCGTGCTCCCGGGCCTACTCCCGGATAATCAAGCCCTGCGGAAATGCTGTAAACCGGGGCAATTTGGCCATACTCGTTTTGGCAGAAATAAGATTTCATTCCGTGGAAAATGCCGAGTGTGCCCGTTGCCATTGTGGCAGCGGTTTCGCCGGTGTTCACTCCCATGCCTGCTGCCTCGCAACCCGTGAGTTTAACCTCCTTATCGTTTATGAAATTATAAAACATACCCATGGCATTTGAGCCGCCGCCCACACAGGCAACAACCTCATTCGGCAGCCTGCCCTCTTTTTCAAGGATTTGCTCCCTCGCCTCGCGGCTGATAACGCTTTGGAAATCGCGCACAATTGTGGGAAACGGGTGCGGACCCATAACCGAGCCGAGAACATAAAGAGTGTCATCCACCCTGGAAACCCATTCGCGCATGGCTTCGTTTACAGCGTCTTTAAGAGTTTTTGTGCCGGAATCGACGGGGTGCACCTTTGCGCCCAGCAATTCCATGCGATAGCAGTTGAGCGCCTGCCTTTCGGTGTCTGTTCTGCCCATAAATATTTCGCATTCAAGCCCCATAAGAGCCGCCGCCGTGGCAGTGGCAACGCCGTGCTGACCCGCGCCGGTTTCGGCGATTACTCTTGTTTTGCCCATTCTTTTTGCAAGCAGGCATTGGCCGAGCACATTATTGATTTTGTGGGCGCCGGTGTGATTTAAATCTTCTCTTTTAAAATAAATTTTTGCGCCGCCGAGATTCTTCGTCATATTCTCGGCATAATAAAGCAGCGACGGCCTGCCCGCATATTCTTTAAACAGAGTGTTTAACTCATTAACAAAATCAGGATCGTTTTTATAATAATCATAAGCCTTTTCAAGCTTTATAATTTCATTCATAAGCGTTTCGGGCACATATTGCCCGCCGTGAATTCCGAATCTGCCGTTACTCATTTCTTACAATCTCCATAATTTTTTTAATTTTTTCCTCATCCTTATATCCGCCCGTTTCCGCCGCCGAGGAAAGATCAACGGCAAAGGGGTGCACGGCAGCAACCGCCGCGCTTAAATTATCCGCAGAAATGCCGCCCGCCAAAAAGAACGGCAAATCCGTTTTCGGAATATTTTTCCAATCAAAGGCTTTTCCCGTGCCCGTGCCGGAATCAAAAAGCAGATAATCGGCTTTGTAGTTGCCGATATTTTCGCTCACGCCGCCGCTGCAATTAAAATATTTGATTACGGGAGCGTTTATCGCAGCGCAAAATTCGGGGCTTTCAGAGCCGTGAAGCTGCACCATATCGATTATTCCGCTTTGCACAAAGGAATTTATATTTTGCGCATCATCGTTCACAAACACACCCACCGCTTTGATTTTGGGCGAAAGCGCGCTTTTAAGCTTTTCGCCGTTTCGCGCGATATGCTGCGCCGAAATCCGGGAGTGAGTATGAAGCCGATAAAATCCGGCAAATATTTATTGACCGCTTCAACATCTTCAATTCTTTGAAGGCCGCAAATTTTAATTTTCGTCACCGCGAAGCTCCTTTAAAGCCGCCGCAATATCGGGCGCGCGCATCAGCGTTTCGCCTATCAAAACGGCATCTGTTTTATTTTGCTCAAGCACCGCGATATCGGCGCGCGTTTTTATTCCGCTTTCGGAAACGAACGCCGTGCCCTGCGGAATCATGCCGCGATAGCGCGCGGAATTATTAACATCAACGCTGAAATCCTTTAAATTTCTGTTGTTTACTCCGATTATCCTTGCGCCCGCCGAAAGCGCCGTTTCAACCTCGCGCTCATCGTGCGCCTCCACAAGAGCGCTTAATCCGAGCGCATCGCAAACGGCAATATATTCTTCCATTTTCTCTTTTGAAAGCAATGCGCAAATCAAAAGCACAGCCGAGGCGCCGAGAAGCTTTGCCTCAAAAATCTGATAATCGCAAACCGTGAAATCCTTGCGCAGCACGGGAATCGAAACCGATGCGGCGATTTTTTGCAAATATTCGTCCGCACCCAAAAACCACTGCGGCTCCGTGAGGCACGAAATGCAATCCGCACCCGCGGCTTCATATTGCCGCGCAATTTCAAGATAGGGAAATTCGGGCGATATCAACCCCTTTGAAGGGCTTGCCTTTTTTATCTCGCAAATATAGGAAAGACCCGGCTTTTTGAGCGCCTTTTCAAATTCAAAGCCGCCCTGCGGCATTGCAAGCGCGCCCGCCTTAACCGAAGCAAGAGGCTTGCTTTTTATTATGCTTTCATACCGCGCGCGCGTGGCGGCGGCAATTTTATCTAATATATTTTCACTCATTGGTTATCCTAACAAATTCATCAAGAGCCTTAATTGCCTTGCCGGAGGCGATTGCCTCCTCGGCCTTTTTAATGCCCTCATCAAGGGTGATTTTGCCTTTTTCCGCCGCAAAAATGCCTGCGCCCGCATTAAGGAGCACCGCCGTTTTTTGCGCATCCGTGCCGCCGCCGGAAAGCACATTCTTTGCGATTTGGGCATTTTCGGCAGGCGTGCCGCCGAGCAAATCGGATTTTTCACAGCGTTTAAAGCCAAACTGCTCGGGAGTGATTGTGTAATACTTTATATTTTCGCCGCGCACCTCGGCAACCGAGGTTTCACCGCAGGCGCTGATTTCATCCATGGTATCGCGGCCGTAAACAACAAGCGCATTTTCAACGCCGAGCTTAACAAGAGCCTTTGCAACCTTTTCAACATATTCCTCGCTGAAAACACCGAGCACCATCATCTTTGCCGCCGCCGGATTTGTGAGCGGGCCGAGAATGTTAAACACCGTTCTGATTCCGATTTCCTTGCGAACGGGGCCGACAAAGCGCATTGCGCTGTGATATTTTTGAGCAAAAAGGAAGCCGATATTATCCTGCTCGATTGATTTTTTCATAACATCGATATCCGCATTGATATTTACGCCGAGCGCTTCAAGGCAATCCGCCGCACCGCTGCCCGAGGAAGCGGCTCTGTTGCCGTGCTTTGCGATTTTAACACCCGCCGCAGCCAAAACAAACGCCGCCGTGGTGGAAATATTAAAGCTGAGCGATTTATCGCCGCCGGTGCCGACTATATCAAGCGTTTCAAACGGCAAATCCATTTTGAGTGCCTTGCCGCGCATGCCATCTGCACAGCCTGCGATTTCATCATCCGTTTCGCCCTTCATTGCAAGAGCCATTAAAAAGGCGGAGATGAGCACGGGCGAGCAATTGCCGCCCATAATTTCCGCTATTGCGGATTTAGCTTCATCATAGCTTAAATCCTGCTTTACCGCAACCTTTGAAAGTAATTCTTTAATCATTATCCTGCCCTCCTAAAAAATTTTTGATAATGGCTTCGCCGCAAGGCGTTAAAATCGATTCCGGGTGAAATTGAAGCCCGTAAATCGGCAGGCTGCAATGCTGAGCGGCCATTATTTCGCCGTCGCCCGTTTTTGCCGTTACCCTAAGGCAATCGGGCATTGTGCTTTCATCCGCCGCAAGTGAATGATAGCGCGCCACCTCGATTTCATCGGGAAGCCCTTTAAACAAAAGCGATTTATTATCAACCCTGCACAGGCTTTGCTTGCCGTGCATAAGCTTTTTTGCATAAGTGATTTTTGCGCCGAACGCTTGGCATATTGATTGATGGCCGAGGCAAACGCCGAGTATTTTTGAATATTCACCGAGCTGCCGCGCAACATCAACGCAAACGCCGGCATCCTTTGGGGATTTCGGCCCCGGCGAAAGAACTATATATTCGGGAGCGAGCGCCTTTATTTGCGCAACGCTCATTTCATCATTTCTGATAACCTTAATATCGGGATTTATGCCGCCGATAAGCTGATAAAGATTATATGAAAAAGAATCATAATTATCTATTAAAAGAATCATTCGGCGCCACCTCCGCTGATTTTAAGCGCGCTCACAACCGCGCCCGCTTTATTGATGCATTCTCTGTTTTCCTTTTCACCCACGGAATCGGCAACAATTCCCGCACCTGAGCGAACATAAACCCTGCCGCCTTTTTTATAAGCAATGCGGATTGCAATGCAAGTGTCTGCATTACCCGTAAAATCAATATATCCTATTGCGCCGCCGTAAATGCCGCGGCGATTATTTTCAAGCTCATTTATAATTTCCATGGCGCGGATTTTCGGCGCGCCCGAAAGCGTGCCCGCGGGAAGAACGGCGTCTATTGCATCAAGCGCCGTTTTATCATGCCTGATTTTGCCGCGCACGGTGGAGCCGATGTGCATAACATGGCTGAATTTTAAAATTGAATGATATTTTTCAACCTGCACGCTGCCGAAGCGGCTGATTTTGCCGAGATCGTTTCTGCCGAGATCCACAAGCATATTATGCTCTGCAAGCTCTTTTTCATCTGCCAAAAGCTCTGCTTCAAGGCGGGCGTCCTCCTCGGCGGTTTTGCCGCGCGGCCTTGTGCCTGCAAGAGGATAGGTGTAAAGCGTGCCGTTTTCAAGCTTAACAAGCGTTTCCGGCGATGCACCTGCAATTTCAATGTCATTTGAAGAAAAATAAAACATATAAGGGCTTGGATTAAGGCGGCGAAGCACCTTATAGGTTTCAAAAAGCGAGCCGCTCATTTTCGATTCAAGCCTGTTCGAAATAACGGCCTGAAAAATATCGCCCTCTTTAATATAATGCTTTGTTTTTTCAACCATTTCGCAATATTGCTCGGGGCTGAAAAGCGGCTTAAAATCCGATTTAAGACGCGGCTTTTCGACTTTTGCCGCTTTGCCGCTTTCGATAACCTCCGCCATTATTTCAATTTCCGAAACGGCGGCGGCATAATTGTTTTCAACATCCGCCGTTTGCATATTGCAAATCAGAAAAACGCAATCGTTTAAATTATCAAACGCAATAACCTTATCAAACAGCATTAAATCCATATCTTTAAAATGCGCGTCGTCTGCGGCGTCAAGCTTAAGCTTAGGCTCGGCATATTTGGCATAATCATAGCCGAAATAGCCAACAAGGCCGCCCGTGAAGGCAGGCAAATCATCAAGCCGCGGGCTTTTATGCTCTGCCAGCATTTGCAGACATATTTGCGCGGATTTGAATTGAAGCGGCGCACGCCGAAAGAATCCGTGATTTGCACAAGGCCGTCCTTGCAGGTGATTTCCGCCTTTGGATCAAACCCCAAAAATGTGAAGCGGCCCCATTTTTCCCTGTCCTCACACGATTCAAGCATATAGCAGTGCGAGCTGATTGCCTTGAGCTTTTGCAAAGCACCTCAAGCGGAGAGGCGGCGCATTTGATTTTTGCCGAAAGCGGAACGGTTTTATATTCCGCCGCCAGGCTTTTAACTTTTTCGATATTAGGTGTGATATTCATAATTTCCTCCGTTTCGGCATTTGCCGAGCGCTTGCAGAGGGGAAATAAAAAATCCCCGGCAGAAAATCACAAAAATGACTTTCTGCCGGGGACGAATAATTACATTCGCGGTGCCACCCCGATTTGCGGATATGAAACTAACTAAATAAAATCCGCACTCTCTGCAAGGTACCAACATACCTTCGGCCACTGACGCAGGCCCTGCGTTGCGCTATACTCGGCAAATGCCTTTGAGCGCACCCTCAGCGGTCCATTTAGCAAGCCGTTTACTGCCGCTTTCCAGCAACTGCGGCTCTCTGTGAGTTCGTATCCTGCTTTTACTTCCGCCTCATCGGTTTAGGTGTTTAATTGTTAGATTTATGATATCACCGAAAAAAAGATTTGTCAATACTTTAAATCGATAAATTTTGCCGCCGTTTGTAAACACTGCGCGGCATTGAGCGATTACCTATCGGCGAAAATGTAAAAAACGCCGCTTGATTTTTACTTAATCGGAATCAATTTGCCGTTTTGGATTTTTGCATTCACGGTTTTGCCGCCGCGCAGCTTAACACCCTTAACAACACCGTTCCAATCCTCGGGCAATTTGCCGCCCGCAATCAATTCGCCGATGCCCGCCGTGAAGCCATAATTGCCGTCTATCTGGAAAGGCGGATGAGCACAGAACAGATTTGGATAAGTGCCGCCGCCTTTTTTAAAAGCAAAGCGGGAGTGGGGATTAACATAGCGCAGCTGATTTTTGATAAGCAAAGCCGCGTCCGCCGGCTGCTGCATTCTGCCGCGCAGGCAAAGCTTCCAAGCAAGGCTCCAGCCCGTGCCGCCCGTTCCCCTTACTTCAAGGGATTTATCCGCGGCGGCTTTAAGCTGCTCGCTTGCGGGATAAGACGAGGGATAAATGCAATAAAGATGGCTTAAATGCCTGTGCTCCGGCTCAACCTCGGCAAATTCCTCCGCCCATTCCGGGATTCTGCCGTCGCTTGCAGGCTTAACCTGCGCAATATGCGGCGCCTCAATGCCGAGCTCGCGGCAATTATTAAAGAAATCATGCAGCATTTCGCGATCCATTGAAGGCATATACGTTACGCTGAAACGCTTATCGCCGAGCTTATATGAATTTTCGGGAGAAATTGATGGGCAGGTTACGAGTTCGCCGTCTTTTTCCGTAAGAAACGCCTTATAAAACTCGCAAACCTTTTCAAACAGCGGCGTGATTCTTGCCCTGTAATCAAGATCATTCGTATAAAGATAATGGTCATAAAGCATATTGAGAAACCACGGCAGGCTCATCGGCCAAAACGAATAAGCCGCGCAATTTTCCTTGCCTGTGGGATTTGACGCGGGCTGAGTGCAGCCCCACAAATCCGTGTTGTGGTGAGCGCAGCTGCCGGGGCAATCATAATAATCGCGGGCGGTTTTTTGGCCGTTATCCACCAATTTTTCAACAAGAGCAACAAGCGGCTCAAAGCATTCCGAAAGATTTGCCGCATCCGTGCCCCAATAATTCATTTGGGTGTTTATATTAACCGTGTAGTTCGAGCTCCACGGCGCGCGCACCTGATCGTTCCAAATACCCTGCAGGGTTGTGGCCTGCGTGCCGGGGCGGGAGCCGGAAATCGTTAAATATCTGCCGTATTGATAAAGCAGGGCGATAAGGCCGTTATCCCCGCTGCCCTTGCGGAAAAGCTTGAGCCTTTTATCCGTCGGCGCGTCACTGCCGGTGCCCTCAAGCTTAAATTCAACCCTGTCAAACAGGCTTTCAAAATCGCGCACATGCTCATCATAAAGCGCGCCGAAGCCCTTATCCGTTTCAAGCGGCGCGGCGGCTCTTTCAAAGCTATTTGCATCCGGCGCGGATTTATAATCCTCAAACGCCGTGGCAAGCGACACAAGAACGGTTATTTCCTTTTGATTTTTAACGAAAATGCAGCCGTCGCTGAATTTAGCCTCGCCGAGCACCTTTGCAATTCCCGTAAACTTCATGCCCTTATTGCCGTATTGCACGGGATTTGGAGTATTATAATAAACGGGATAGCAAATTTCGGGTGCACGCCCTTCCAAAACAAGGCTTCTGCCCTTGCAGGAAACATGGCTGTGCTTGATTTTGCTTGCAAACGAAATGTTGCAGGAAAAAGGATTTTCCGATTTTATATTCACAACAATAAGCTGCGCGGGATGACTTACGAAAACGGTTTCGCAAATATCGCCGAATTTAACCGTTGCAACACCCTTTGAAATATCAAGGCGGCGCTCATAGCCCGCTCTTGAGGTTTTTGAAGCATAGTTTATAAGCAGATCGCCGAACGGCAAATAAGCGTCGCTCCAATCGCCGTGCATATCCTCGTTTAAAAGCTTTTGAGCCTGCGCGATATCGCCTGAAAAAACGGCGTTTCTTACCTTTTCAAGATATTCGTGGGCGGATTTATTATTATTGTCCTTCGGATAACCCGACCATAATGAATCCTCGTTGAGCGCTATTCTTTCCGTTTTGGTGCCGCCGAACACCATTGCGCCCATTCTGCCGTTTCCGAGCGGCAAAGCCTCCTCAAAATATTTTGCGCTTTTTTTATAATAAAGCATATTTTCCATGGCAAAACGCCTCCTGATTATTTCTATAAATAATATAATCCATATGAAAAAAAATTGCAATAAAAACGGTGAATTACCCGCCGAAAATGATAATTTTTTAACAATTTCAAAAATATGATTGACTTAAACCCGACTTTAAGTGTTACCATAAAATCAAACAAAATCGAAAGGAATGAATTTTTATGAAATATTCAAACGAAACGGATTTTAACGCCGCAAACAAATTCGGCAAGGGCAATGCAAACACGGCTTTTGCGCAGTATTTTATCGGCAACAGCTTTTTGAACCCGCTTACCGAGCCGCAAAAGGCAAATCTGTTTTTGGCAAATGTTACTTTTGAACCCGGCTGCCGCAACAATTGGCACATTCACCACGCAAGCAAGGGCGGCGGGCAGATTTTGATTTGCACCGCGGGCGAAGGCTGGTATCAGGAAGAGGGCAAAAAGGCCGTTTCGCTCAGCGAGGGCACGGTTATTGCCATTCCGCCCGAGGTTAAGCATTGGCACGGCGCGAAAAAAGACAGCTGGTTTTCGCACATTGCGGTTGAAGTGCCCGGCGAAAACACATCAAACGAATGGTGCGAGCCGGTTTCAAACGAAGAATACGATAAATTATAATAAACAGAGGCGGCATATTCGCGCCTTATAATGCGGAAAATATAAAGATATAAAGGAGAGATAATTATGGCAGTTAAACAAACGGCGGGACGCGATCAGTTGGGTGATTTTGCGCCCAAATTCGCAGAGCTTAACGACGATGTTTTGTTCGGCGAGGTTTGGAGCAGAGAGGATAAGCTTTCGCTTAGGGACAGATCCCTCGTTACCGTGACCGCGCTTATGGCGCAGGGGCTGATTGACGATTCTTTCAGATACCATTTAATGACGGCAAAGGCAAACGGCATAACGAAAGAGGAAATTGCCGAAATCGTTACACACGCTGCATTTTACTGCGGCTGGCCGAAAGCATGGGCGGTTTTTAAAATGGCAAAGGAAATTTGGAACGACTGATAAAGCGGCAATGCGACATAAGCTTTTCGCTCACGGCACCGTTTTTCGCAAAACGATTTTTGTGTAGGCAAGGCATAAAACGCAGTTAATCCTTTCGGATTAACGAGTATTTTAACGCAGATACGCGGAAATCGGTTGCTTTAAACCATATTGCGTTTGATTCCCGCCTGCTTAAGCGGGAGCATAAGCAAAAAGGCACACGAAGCAAATTTCGTGTGCCCTTTTCTATACATTATTATATATTATTTAAGCGATATAAATGCGCCGAAAATCAATTGCTCGCTGCCCTTTGATTCCACAAGCTTGCATTCAACATCAAAGGTTTTGATTTGATTGTTTTCGATTCTGGCAATGGTGAGTTTGATTGTGTCGCCGGGTTTACTGTCCGAAAGAACGGAGGTCATAACATCCGTATCCGTCATCGTGTTTCCGTTTACGGCAACAATCATATCATATTGCTTAATATCCTTATTTGCCAAATCGGAATCCGAGCTTACCTCGCCGATAACCATGGTGCCGTTTGCATCCTTATAGCCTTTTTCGGAAAGAGCGCTTAAAATTGCCGATGCATTTGAATAGCTGGAGATATTGTTATATGTGATGCCGAGCTTTGCTCTGCCCTCAACATAGCCGGATTTGATAAGGCTGTTTGCCGTGGAAACCGCAGTGTTGCTGGGAACGGCGAAGCCCATGCCCTCATATTCCGTGGAGGCGATTTTTGATGAGTTTATGCCGATAACCTGACCCTGCATATTAAAGAGTGCGCCGCCGCTGTTGCCGGGGTTGATAGCCGCATCGGTTTGGATACATTTATTATCATAGCCGATTTTTGAAGAAACGGGGCGATCGATTGCGGAAACATAGCCGCTTGTTACGCTGTTCATAAATTCAATGCCGCCGGGGCAGCCGATTGCAACAACCTGCTCGCCGACCGCAACCGAATCCGAATTTGCAAAGGTTGCGATTTTAAGGCCGGTTGCGTTTATTGAAAGCACTCCTATATCGGTTTGGCTGTCATAAGCCACCATGGAGGCGTCATACTCGGTGCCGTCGTTAAGAGTTACGGTAAAGGAGGAGCCGCCGCTGATAACATGAGCGCAGGTCATAATATATGTTTTGCCGCCGTCCTCAAGCATAAGCACGCCCGAGCCCTCGCTTGATTTGGTTTGATTACCGTCCGAAGAGCTGTTACCGTCCGAACCGTAGCCGTAAAAGCTGCTGTAAGAGCTTGCCTGCGAATAAACCGTGATGCCTACGCAGGAATCCATATTGTTTTGAGCCACGCCCGCAACGGTGTAGTTGCCGGAATTATCCTTTGTGGGCACGGACTCCTGCTCCTCGGTTTTAACCTGAGCGGAGGAGCCTGCCGTGGTGGTTTCCTTTGAATCGGAGCCGGATTTTGAGGTGGCCGAAGCAACAAGACCCACAACCGCAATTGCCGCGCAAATCGCAATAACTATGCAGATTATCATTGTGGTTTTATTCTTTTTCTGGGGAATCGGATTGCCGTTTTCATCAAGCTTAACGGCCTTTGCCTTTTTTTGGCGGTGCTTTTTCTCTTTTTTGGGAGGCTCACCCTGCGGCTGCCAAGCCTGCTGCTGCGGCGGAGTGTAATAACTGCCGCCCTGCGAATAATTATATCCGCCCTGCGGGTTTGAAGCGCCCGCATTTGCATTGGCATAAGGGCCTGCATTTGCGCCCTGATTTGCCGCGCTTGCGCCATTGCCCTGCGCCGAATCAAAGCCGCTGCCCGGCTGCGGATTTTGCCCCGTGCCGCCTGCCGGCTTATAGGCATAATGATAGGTTGTGTTTTCCTCGGTGGGAGGGGTTGTGCCCGCGCTGTTTTCACCGGGCGCAGTGCCGTTGTTATTTTCAAAATCGTTATTCATAATTCCTGTCTCCTTACACAAACGGCAATGCCGCAAAAACTGCATTCAAAGCATTTCGGCATTATCGCCTGCGTTAATCCGTAATATTTCTGCCGCAAATTACGGTTTTTTATGTTCTTTTTTAATATAAACCGGGCTGAACTGCTTTGGAAGCGTGATTGAAAATTCGGCGCTGTCCTCGCTTTCGCTTTTTGCGCTTACTCTGCCGCCGTGCATTTCCACCATAAGCTTAACAAGATAAAGCCCAAGCCCTGCGCCCTTTGCATCAAGACTGCGGCTTTTATCCGCCTTATAAAATCTTTCAAATACTCTTGAAAGGTCCTCTGCCTTAATGCCTGTGCCGCTGTTTTTGATAACAAGGGTGATTTGATTTGCCGAATCAATAAGGCGCACATCGATATAGCCGCCCTCGTTTGTGAATTTAACGGCGTTATCAACCAAATTATAAATCGATTGATATATCATATCGGGATCCGCCACAATATAGGTTGGCCTGAATTCGTCAAGTCCGCGAATCTCAATATTCTTATTTTCTATTTTTTGCTCAAAGGTGAGCAATATGTGAATTATCTGATCGGATATATCGTAGTTTGACGGCTTCATTTCAAGGTCGCCGCTTTCGATTTTGCTCATATTAAGCATTGAAACCACAAGCCTTGAAAGCCTTTTAACCTCGCCGCTGACGATTTTTAAATAATAATCCTGCTTTTCGCGGGGAATAGTGCCGTCCAAAATACCGTCTATAAATCCGGAAATGGAGGTCATCGGCGTTTTCAGCTCGTGCGACACATTTGAAACAAAGCTGCGCCGCGAGCCTTCAAGCACATCAAGCGCATCCGCCATATCGTTAAATGCCGTGCCCAGATCCGCAAGCTCATCCTCGCCCTCAACCTTAACTCTGTAAGAAAAATCACCTACGGCGAACTGCTTTGCCGCGCGGCTCATTTGCTGAAGCGGCGTAACCATTTTCTTTGTTAAATAATATATGAAAATGAATGCAAAAATAAGGCAGAAAAACGCACAGATTAAAAATATTCTGAAAACCGCAATCGAAAAATTCTGCACGCCGGCGTTTGCAAGGGCAAAAACCGTGCCTATTATGCGCCCCTCGGAATAAATCGGAGTGCCCACAGCAAAGCATTTTGTGCCCGATATTTTTGTTTTTTCAACTATGCTGCCCTGTTGATATACGGTAGACAGAATATTGCTGTTTATGATGATATTATCATGAACACTGCATGCCGGAAAAACGCCGTAACCCGGAGTGCCCACAGCCTTATCTCTGCAAAGGATTATGTTTCCCTCCGTGTCGCACACAAACACATCCGCATTTATGGATTTTGAAACGGTGGCAAGGGTTTCGCACAGCAATTCCTTTTCAACGGAATAGGTTGTGTTCATATCCTGCGTTATAAGCGTGCCCTCAACCGTGGAGGCAATGGAGCTTACATTGCTTTTAAGCAGCGCCGTGTTTTCATCAACCTCATAATGATTGACGAAAAGCATAAGCGCCGTGCCCAGCACGATAAGCACCGTTAAGAATATGGCCGCAAAGGTTAAAAAATATTTTGTGAAAATATTGGGCTTGATATGCAAAAATTCGGCAAGCTTAATGATCGGCTTTTCGATTGCGCGATCGGCTTTTTTGGGTGCCTTTAATTCCTTCTGCATAATTCGCGGTTATTCCTTGGTTTCAAATTTATAGCCAACGCCCCAAACCGTTTTGAGCGACCATTTATCCGAAACGCCCTCAAGCTTTTCACGAAGCCTTTTAACATGCACATCAACCGTGCGGGAATCGCCGTAATAATCGAATCCCCAAACCTCATCAAGCAGCTGATCTCTTGTGTAAACCCTGTTGGGATTTGAAGCGAAGTGATAAATAAGCTCCAATTCTTTCGGCGGAGTGTCAACAACAACGCCGTTTACCTTCATTTCGTAGTTTTCGATATTTATTTCAAGCTTATCATAGGAAACAGTTTTCTTTTCCTGCGCCGCAGTGCCGCTTTCGCCCTTTGAGCGCCTGAGAACGGCTTTGATTCTTGCCATAACCTCTTTTGCGTCAAACGGCTTGGTAACATAATCGTCTGCTCCGAGCTCGAGACCAAGCACCTTATCAAAGGTTTCGCCCTTTGCCGTAAGCATTATAATCGGCACCGAGGAGGTTTTTCTGATTTCCCTGCAAACCTGCCAGCCGTCCATCTTGGGAAGCATAATATCAAGCAGCACCAAATCGGGATTTTTTGCCGAAAAGTATCCACGGCTGCCTGTCCGTCGTTCGCAACAAAAAGCCGTGTAGCCCTCGTTTTCAAGATAAAGCTTTAAAAGCTCGCAGATATTAAGATCGTCATCAACAACAAGTATTTTATTGCTCATAGTCGATTCTCCTTTCCTTTTGAGAAAATATTAACATTCGTTTTTGTTCATAATTTGATTTGCGCATTAACAAACGGTAAAGTTTGTTAATAATTTCTGAATAAAATTTTTCACTTTTTTTACCACGCCTTGCCGCGCTTTTCACAGCTTTCAACAAAATCTATAAACTGGCGCGCGCAACGCGGTGATCTTCCGCCCTTGCGTGAAGCCCATTGCTCCGCAACAAGGAAAAGCCTGTCCTCATCCACGGCAAGATTTCTGTCTGCCGCGATTTTGGCAACGATATCAAGATAATCCTTTTTATCGGGATTAACAAAGGTGACGGATAAACCGAATCTGTCCGAAAGGCTGAGCTGCTCCTGCATAATATCGTTTCTGTTTATATCGTTTTCGCGGTCCGAAAGGCTTTCTTTAATAAGATGGCGCCTGTTTGAGGTGGCATATATAATAGTATTATGCTTTCTGCCGCCGAGGCTGCCCTCCAGCGCCGCCTTAAGCTCGCCGAACGAATCATCGTGCGAATCGAAATAAAGATCATCTATAAAGATAATAAACTTCATCGGGCACGAGGCAAGCTGCTCGCGGATTATCGTTAAATCCGGGATATCGCTTTTTGTTATTTCTATCATGCGCAGGCCCTTATCGGCATATTCGTTTAAAACGGCGTGCACGGTGGAGCTTTTGCCCGTGCCCCTGTCACCGTAAAGAAGCACATTGTTTGAGGGATAGCCGTTTACGAAGCTTTCCGTGTTATCCACAACCTTTTGCCTTTGAAGCTCATAATTCTTTAAATCCGAAAGCAAAATCGGATCTGTTTCCGAAAGCGGGTAAAGGCTGTGATTGCGCCAGGTGAATGCATTAAATTCCGAATACATGCCGTAGCCGTGATTTTTATGATATTCAATAAGCTGAGGCATTTGATTTTCCCAGCCGACGGTGAGCGGCAAAAGCGGCGCACCCGTTTCCCATTGGGGCAGTGTTTTAAGCACACCGCGCAGGCTTTCGCTTTCAACCGATTCGTAAATATCGGCGGAGGTTATGTTTGAAATCGCCTCCAGCTTTTGCAAATCGCTTTTAACGCCGTTTATAACCGCCTGCGGCAATTCTTCGATCTTGCCGCTTGCGGCGGCTTTGGTAAAAGCATTGTCATCTATAAGTATAAGCTTTGAAACATATTCTTTAAACGATTTTTTTCTTGTAACCTTTCTGAAGAACTCGCTTTGGTTTTCAAGCACCGATTCATTGCCCACGCTTTGAAGCAGCTTGAGCAGTGAAGCGATAACATCGTCCTTCTTCAAATCATAAACGCAAAGCGCCTCTATATAAAATCTGAGCTCCTGTGCTCTGTTCATATTTCATCATCCAATCATCATTTGTGTTATTTATAAAATCCGGCGCGCCGATTTTTTGCCAATCGGCTTTCACCGTTTATTATAATATAAAACATTATAACATTATTTACAAGCAAATCACGCAATTTCGGTATTTTAAACAATAAAAAGCAGGATGCTTGGGCTTAATGTTGTAAGATGTCTGACAATTCTTGACTTTGAGTTGTCTGTTGTGTTATTATGTAGTCATACGGAAGGGGTGTCTTTATGGCAAGATCCAAAATGCTGGCAGACAGCACTGCTCAGCGCATATCCAAAATGATAGATGAAGAGGGCAAATTTCAGCCCGGAGATAAATTGCCGAACGAAAACGAATTTTCCGCCGAGCTCGGCGTCAGCCGCTCAACGCTCAGAGAAGCGATAAGAATACTCACCACAAACGGCGCGCTCGAAATTCAGCGCGGCAGAGGCACATTCGTAACCGCCAACGCCGTTGTGGACGCAGACAGCCTGAGCGATATCACCTCCGGGCTCGGAGATTTGTTTGAAATGAGACTTATGTTTGAGCCGGATTGCGCTTATTATGCGGCTCAGCGCGCCACGGACGAAGAAATCGCCACAATCTGCAAATGGGGCGAAGAGGTTGAAAAGAAAATTCTCAGTGGAGAAGACAGAACCGTTGAAGAGCAAAAATTCCACGAAAGCATTGCAAACGCAACCCACAACTCATTCGTTCAGCAATTTATGCCGATCATCTTCAATGCAATCAAAAAAGGCGTTGTCGTTTTGATGAAGGACGGCAGCGTAAGCAGCGATAATATGAACGACGACCGCTTGATTATGGACTTTATCAAAAAAAGAAACGCCGAAGGCGCGCGCACGGCAATGAGACTGCACATAATTCACGCAATGGAACATATTTAATTTTTTTGAAATTGCCTATTGACATTAGACAACAGACAAATTATAATGGGAATTGTTAAAGGTACAAGCCAAGTGGTCATACAACTAAATGCTCCGCGAGGCTTGCAAAAATATAAAATATAATGGAGGACAATATTATGTCAACAGCAAGACTTTTCCACGAGTCCGACTGCAATCTTGATTACCTTGCAGGCAAAACGGTTGCTATCATCGGCTACGGCTCACAGGGTCACGCACATGCACTTAACTTAAAAGAATCCGGAGTTCATGTTATCGTTGGTCTTTACGAGGGCAGCAAGTCCTGGAAAAAGGCAGAGGATCAGGGACTTGAGGTTTTCACAACGGCAGAGGCTTCAAAAAGAGCAGATATCATCATGTTCCTCATCAATGATGAGCTTCAGGCAGATGTTTACAAATCAGAAATCGAGCCAAACCTTGAAGAAGGCAATATGCTTATGTTTGCACACGGCTTCAACATTCATTTCGGCTGCATTAACCCCCCGAAATTCGTTGATGTTACCATGATTGCTCCCAAGGCTCCCGGCCACACCGTTCGCAGCGAATATCAGGCAGGCAAAGGCACACCTTGCCTTGTAGCTGTTGAGCAGGATGCAACAGGCCACGCTCTTGATATTGCACTTGCATATTCACTTGCACTCGGCGGCGCACGCGCAGGCGTTCTTGAAACAACCTTCAGAACAGAAACAGAAACCGACCTTTTCGGCGAGCAGGCTGTTCTTTGCGGCGGTGTTTGCGCTCTTATGCAGGCAGGCTTTGAAACTCTTTGCGAAGCAGGCTATGATCCGAGAAATGCATATTTTGAATGCATCCACGAGATGAAGCTCATCGTAGACCTTATCTATCAATCCGGCTTTGCAGGCATGAGATATTCAATCTCCAACACAGCAGAATACGGCGATTATATCACCGGCCCGAAGATTGTTACAGAAGATACAAAGAAGGCAATGAAGAAGATCCTTTCCGATATTCAGGACGGCACTTTCGCAAAAGAATTCTTGCTTGATATGAGCCCGGCAGGCCGTCAGGTTCACTTTAAGGCTCTCAGAAAGCTCGCTTCCGAGCATCCCTCAGAGGCTGTCGGCAAGGAAGTTCGTAAGCTTTACAGCTGGAACAACGAAGAAGATAAGCTCATCAACAACTGATTTTCTTTCCTTTCAATTGAATAAAGATTTTAAGCGGTGCTTGCCAATCGGCTTGCACTGCTTTTTTATTAGCTTAAATATATAACGGTTGTAAATAATCTGCAAAGCATTGTGCTCGGATTTTTACTTAATAGGCATATTTTGGCTTTATCGAGCATTTCAGCACGATTGAATTCTTGTGTGATGAATGATATGTCTAATACGTTATTCTCATTGTGTTTCATTAACTCCTTTTAGGCATAAAAAATCGCCACTTAATTAAGTGACGATATAACAGAATATTAAATTTTATTTCCAATGCCCTCTTGAATTATAGACATTGTTTACCGCTTCAATATAGCAGATAAAGGAAGGATGGTTATGATCATTTGCGGTCAAATACTTATTCTTAATTCTTTTGTATTGCTCTCTGACTAATGCCCATTTTCCGTTGCTTTTGATATAATCAGTTTTTTCTTTAAGGCGTCTCGAATGAGGAGCTTGATTCCAAAAATACCTATCATAATAAGTAAAGCCCGTTTTCTCGTGAATTAAACGATAATAATTTCCATCAATATCTTTACAAACAATACAAACATCGATTGAAAATCCAGTATCGTTTCCATTAAAAAAATGGCATTTCTCGGTAGTTAATGCCGAAGTTGAATCTTGGCAGTCTCTCCAACCATATTTCCTAAGAACTGTATTAAAAGCCTTTCTGACACATTCTTTGATGTTTCGACAATTTTCCCAGTCATCAATTCTTGTGATTTCAAGGTTATAATCCAGGTCAATAGGCTGATTGGCGTTTTGAAGTATCAGGTTTCTTCCTCCGCTACCCACAAGATAAAACGAAGAACCTATGTCATATTCTTCTTTTAAGGTATGACAAAGGTCTTGCATTATTTCTCCGCAAAGAGAACGCATACGGCTCAGAAATTGTTTGTCATCCACATATTCATACATAATAACAGTCTCCTTTCATCCCAAGCCGCCCATTCAGCTTTTGCTAAATCATATCATTATAAGCTAATAGCATATTTTAGTCAAGTAAAAAAAGGAATTTATTTTGCTTTTTATTTAGAATCAATTCATTAACTCATTACAATTTATGTTTTCAATTTCAATTCGTAAAAACAAGCATTGCATGTGGACAGATGGAATATGTAAAAGCATAAGACCATATAATAGGCGGCTGTATAATTTAATGTTAAGGACAAAGCTGACACAATATAAATAAAATATATAAACGGGCAAAAGAAAAAGCACCTTGCGAAAGCAAGATGCTTTAGATGTCAGCGTCGACCTATTTTCCCGGGCGGCTGCCCGCCAAGTATTTTCGGCACTGAAGAGCTTAACTACCGTGTTCGGAATGGGAACGGGTGGACCCTCTTCGTAATAAACACCGACTGAACTGCATTTTTCGTGCAGATATTAACTTTGACCTGTTGGCTGTTCCTAAAGGTCTGTGGTGACCCGTAGGAGAATCGAACTCCTGTTTTCGCCGTGAGAGGGCGATGTCTTAACCGCTTGACCAACGGGCCACAGATGGTACACCATCACGGGCTCGAACCGTGGACACCCTGATTAAGAGTCAGGTGCTCTACCAACTGAGCTAATGGTGCATAGCTCATTTTCAAGGCTTTAATATACCCTGAAAACCGAATACAGATATTTGTGTTTTCCTAGGACACTTTGACTTTTTAAGGTCAAGCCCTCGACCTATTAGTACTGCCAAGCTAAATACATCACTGTACTTACACACGCGACCTATCTATCAACCTCGTAGTCTACAAGGGTCTTAACTATAAATAGTGGGATATCTTATCTTGGGGATGGCTTCACGCTTAGATGCTTTCAGCGTTTATCCAATCCGCACATAGTTGCTCGGCCGTGCCATTGGCATGACAACCGATGCGCCAGCGGTGCGTCCACTCCGGTCCTCTCGTACTAGGAGCAGCGCCCCTCAAACATCCAACGCCCACGGCAGATAGGGACCAAACTGTCTCACGACGTTCTAAACCCAGCTCACGTACCACTTTAATCGGCGAACAGCCGAACCTTTTGGGACCGAATACAGCCCCAGGATGTGATGAGCCGACATCGAGGTGCCAAACCTCCCCGTCGATGTGGACTCTTGGGGAGATCAGCCTGTTATCCCCAGGGTAGCTTTTATCCGTTGAGCGATGGCATTTCCACTCACATACCACCGGATCACTAACTCCAACTTTCGTTACTGCTCGACCCGTCAGTCTCGCAGTTAGGCTCACTTATGCGTTTGCACTCTAAGGCATGGTTTCCGTCCATGCTGAACGAACCTTTGAGCGCCTCCGTTACTCTTTTGGAGGCGACCGCCCCAGTCAAACTGCCCACCTGACAATGTCCCCCGACCTGATTCAAGGCCGCAGGTTAGAATTCCAATACTCTAGTAGCGGTATCCCAAGGTTGACTCCACAAACACTGGCGTGCTTGCTTCCATGTCTCCCGCCTATCCTGTAAATAGAATACCGAAACCCAATATCAAGTTGCAGTGAAGCTCCATGGGGTCTTTCCGTCTTGCCGCGGGTAACCGGCATCTTCACCGGTACTACAATTTCGCCGGGTGGATTGTTGAGACAGTGTCCAGATCATTACACCATTCGTGCGGGTCGGAACTTACCCGACAAGGAATTTCGCTACCTTAGGACCGTTATAGTTACGGCCGCCGTTTACTGGGGCTTCAATTCGGAGCTTGCACTCCTCCTCTTAACCTTCCAGCACCGGGCAGGTGTCACCCCCTATACATCATCTTACGATTTAGCAGAGAGCTGTGTTTTTGATAAACAGTTGCCTGGACCTATTCACTGCGGCTCACTCTCGTGAGCACCCCTTATTCCGAAGTTACGGGGTCAATTTGCCGAGTTCCTTAACAATCCTTCTCCCGTTGGCCTTAGAATTCTCTTCCTGACTACCTGTGTCGGTTTGCAGTACGGGCACCCTGATTATATACACTGAGCTTTTCTCGCCACTGTCCAAGTATACTTCGCTGATATGTTAGCTCCCTTACGCCCGGGTCAACCAACGCCCGGGATATACCCTTTCAATGTGTCCCTCAGTTTAAATTCAAGGTGGCTACGGAATCTCTACCGTATGTGCATCGACTACGCCTCTCGGCCTCGCCTTAGCCCCCGGCTAACTAGAAGCGGACGAACCTTCCTTCTAAAACCTCAGTCTTTCGGCCATTATGATTCTCACATAATTCTCGCTACTCATTCCGGCATTCTCACTCGTATACAGTCCACTACCGCTTCCGCTGTAACTTCACCCCGTATACGACGCTCTCCTACC